>Ga0193692_1000024_pt1 | contig 45247 bp, 77 predicted proteins | sample L3a1metaG_FD_144917 | JGI IMG/M metagenome (GOLD analysis project Ga0193692, IMG submission 144917) | Soil microbial communities from a riparian zone of the East river system, Colorado, United States - L3a1 | ecosystem: Environmental > Terrestrial > Soil > Riparian zone | place: USA: East River... | reverse complement strand
TCGTAAGGTCCGGGATTCCAAGACGGACTTTTGGGACTTTCCCCCCGCAAGGAATTCGTCGACTTCGCGCTTGATCTGTGCATGGGACCTCTTGGTACGCCTTGGCATTGCCCTAGGACCTTACCATGCCATCGATTTTGGATGCCATCGATTTTGGATGCCATATCCCAACCTAGGACCGGGTAGTTATATACCCGGCTCCAAACCGCTACGGTAGTGTATCTATCCACGGATTGAGTATACCTGACATGGCTGAACTATTGCGTACTTGGCAAATTTTTGTCCTGGCACGCGGCTCGCATCGAAGGCCTTTCGTGCAGACCAAGCGTAGCCTAGCCCTTGTTTAACGTCATGATCGTTAACCTCACCCAATATCCGATCCTTAGTCCACACGACGTGTGGGCACTTCCACCAAGCGGTGTCATTGCGCGGGCCATAGTCCGGATCACACCTGCCGATCCCATCGACGGAATTCCAACGTCGTATGTAGAATGCGACGGCGACCGTGATCTTCCTGAACCTGCGGACGATCGCTGGTACGTGGTATCAGCGGTCACCGCACAGGCGGCCAAGCAGTGGGGTCGGATCACAAGCGATTTGCTGATCCCTGGAGAACAGATCTATGACACGGACGGCAAGATAACCCATTACAAATGGCTGCAGAGGGTGCAATCATGCTTATCGGGTTGACGCCACACGTGTCCATGGCTAGTGTATAGGGGTAGGAGATAGCTGTCATGTCGAAGCAAAGCCCAATCAGGTACTTAGCCGTCACGCCCCACGACGGCGTCAAGTTCACGATCCGCGTGTCCCGCGAGACCGCGAAGGGTGTGAGCGGCATCGAGGTCGACAGAGACGGCGAGGAGATCATCCCTGCCGGATTCCACAACCGGATCCGGATCGTGCCGCGCGATGCCATCAAACGCGCCGTCGAGATGCGCATGAACGTGGTGTACGGCAGGATCGAGCGCGCCAAGTGAGCGCGAGCAGACCAGTCAAATGGGGGACGTGGGCCTGGGAGGGTTGCGGAGGCCACCTGCCGACTCATGTTCGCCGTGGTCAAGTGCGTAAAGACAAGCGCATCGTCGAGATCTACATGTCCCGAGGTGACGAGAGCCGCTACTGTCGGACCTGGCATGTGGGAATTCGTATCGACGGCAACTTGGTGTTTCAGTCGGGAATGCACACCGCCGAAACCAAGCGAGACGCCGAACAAGATCTCATCCACAAAGCCTATCAATGGTTGGCTAAGTAGATGGGCACGGCCGACAAATTTCCCGAGTCCCTGCCGGACTTTCAAGAGATGTTCCCGGATGACAACGCCTGCGCGCTCTACTTGGAGTCGATCCACTGGCGCGACGGCTTCGTGTGTCCGCGCTGCAACAACACCGCCGTGCCGACCCGCATCGCCAAACCGGGCGTACTGCGCTGCAAGGCGTGCAAGCGGGACATCTCGTTGCTCGCCGGTACCGTCATGGAGCGGACACACATGCCGCTCTCCACGTGGTTTTGGGCGGCTTTCTTGGTCGCGAGCCTCACACCCGGCATGAGTGCGGTGCAGCTCCAACGACAACTCGGGATCAAGAGCTACGAGACCGCCTTCCAGATCCTCCACAAGCTCCGCTCGTCGATGGCCGTCACGAGCGGCCGGATCGGCATCAAGACGCACGTCGAGGTCGATGAGACCTGGGTCGGTGGTCGTACACGTGGCCAGGGGAAGGGCATCCACGATCAGATCGCCGTGATCGGTGCCGTCGAGGTGAAGCAACGCGTCACGAAGCCAGAGCGCGAGGACGGCAAGGGCAAGCAGCGACGTGGCGGACGATACGCCGGCCGGCTCCGGCTCGCGGTGATCCAGGACCGTACCGCCAAGTCCTGCGCTGGCTTCGTGGAGTCGGTAGTCGATCCGGCAACCGAGATGGTCGTAACCGACGCCTGGCAGGGCTACGCGCCGCTTGCGCGCATGGGCTACCAGCATCTGGCCTGCCCCGAACGCGGCGACCCCGATGTCGCCGAGGACTATCTGCCGATCCTCCATCTGATCTTCAGCGACTTGAAGGCGCGGCTCAACGGCGTTCACCACGGTGTGAGCCACAAGCACTTGCAGGCGTATCTCAACGAGTTCGTGTTCCGCTTCAACCGAAGGTTTTATCCCTTCAACGCATTTCGTTCGCTGCTCGGTTTGAGCGCGGAAACGGAGTCGCCTACCTGTGCGGAGTTGTATGACGGAGATTGGCAACATCCAACTACTAGCCCTGTGTCCTAGTGGCGTTAACCCGACAAGCATGGGTGCAATGATGATGGACCACTTTTCCAAAGATTTTGGCACTGTCGTGGACTATCCTAATGGTGGACTGGCTTGCGCGGACTGTGGTTATGACACGCACGTCGGTGCTTGTCGCGGCAAATCCTGTGGCACTGAATGCGGTGAATCGGGCTGCTCCTTGCATAAGGGCAAACCCCGTGTCGAAATGACACCACGAAAGATCAAGACATGACCAAAAGGACGAGAAAGCGTTGCTCACACAAGACAGTTGTCCTTATCTGGCACCCCGAGACTGGACAGGAACTAGCGCGACGATGCTCACCAACGTTCGGGTGCGCCGAATGGCTGACGTACGGCCCGAGTAACGACGAAGCGCCAGCGGCTATCGAGATCCGGGCCGCCGAGCTGAGCTGGGATGTCGAGGGCCTCCTACTTGACTCAAACGAAGAGTTGACAGGCTGGCTAGCTCGCGAGATTATCTATGCTGGCACGCGTCATGACATCGGAGCATGGTCCTGGGACATCACGCGGCCGATTGTAGAACAAGAACTTGGGTTCAAAGAGCATTCCGCAACGCACAGTGATTGTTGTGATGTTAACGTGCTAGACCAACGTTCCGCTGTTGGTGTCGACAACGACGAATTTGGTATCGAGGCATGCGAGGCCGAGCAGGGCGACGACGATCTGCGCAGCAGTGCTGCACGGCAAGCAGCGAAAGACGGCTACAATGGTCCGGCGTGCATCCTAGAACTTGAGGTCGGGGACGAACCCGAACATGGCATACCGCTCGAGTTTTCCGCCGGATTACTCGACCACATTGACTGCCCGTGCAGCACCGTGACGGATGTAGTTGTCTCACGCGCTGGGGGTGACTGCGGCGATACCGAGCCGAGCGCGGACGAACCAGTATCCGCGAGAACGGGATCGCTGGGGTGTTGATCGATCTTGATGAAGAGCCGACGACCTTGCACTGATCATAAGGCCTTCTGTAGGCTTGATCATACTCAAGGACGCCGTGTCGTTATTCCATCCAGGCTGAAATGCAGGTGCTTTTGACCTCCCAGCGCCTGTTCCGTTATTACTTCATAGTGACATGCTGCATCAAACGAATGTGAGTGGTCTTCGGCCAGATCGATGATCTCGGTAGTACGTTCCTCGATGAGGCTCTGGCCGCCGGGACTGGTGAAGATCTCCGGATGCTTCCTAAGATCCCACACCTCGAGAATCTCCCCACGGAGACCAGTAAACGTTCCGACAAGCTTGATCCTAATGCAACGGCGACCCTCCACACGAGAGAGTTCGTCGATCAAAAAAGTTACAATCTTCTGATGGAGGTCTTCGCGAAAAGCATTGAACGTAACAGCAGACGTCTCGGGATCTTCTCGCGTCTCGGAAACTGGCAGGGCACCGCCAAGGATTTTCACTGCGAGCCGCGTGGCGTCGGTCATCATGGCGCGTTGCGACGTATTTAGCACCTTGCTGATCTCCTCCAGTTGCTCCGGAACGAACGAGCAGCTCAGAGAGCTTATGATTGCTGCCAGCTCAAATCCTATCGGCTCGCAGAGGCCCTCCTTGGCAGGCATGATCTTTTCCACGAACGGTGGCAGGATCCGGAGTACTGCTTCGATTATCCTTTGTTGGCGCTCCTCGGCAAGTTCACGCCTCTTGGCCTTGTACCCGGACTTCTCACGGCGAAGGGTATCCTGCGAGACCAGTAGATCGGTCAGACTCTTGAGCATCTCACTCTTTTTCATCGCTGCTAGACCTAGCATGTTACAGTACTCACGGGCACCTCTAACATCATGAAACCGGCGGTAAAAATGAAATCGACGCCGACCCAGAAATTGATCAAGGCCATCGAGCGGGAGCGCGGCGGGGTTGTGGTGATCTGGTACCCCGATCTGGAGGTTCGTGATTTTTTGATCCGAGAGGTAGCTGGCCTCTCGATGTTCGACGTAGATCCGCTTCTCACCGCGTCAGTGACAGAGGCTGTCTTGGAAACTATTCGCTTGGTCCTCTTGACACCCGACGACGAGGCGCGGGCGGTCCGCGAACTCGACGGTTGCGAGGGTTTTCTCACGGATCCTGGACGCGAGCATCCCGTAGTGCTGTTCCTGAGTCGCGACAATGGGCGGACAGTACTGGCACGGACCCCTGGTCTATCGAGCTTGGTCCGCGGCAGGGCTATCGATCCAGAGTAAGTCGCCGAGATTGACACCCAGATGGAGCGAGCAAAGTTCACAGAAGAGACCGGGAATAGTCCGGAGGATTGGCTCGTTGCATGGCGTGCGGGACAGATCTGCCGAAACGGCGATGCGCTGTGTCGATCGTACCTGGCTGCGATGCTAGTCGATCGTACCCGGCTGCGATGCTAGTCGATCGTACCTGGCTGCGATGCTAGTCGATGCCCATGACTCTTGAGCATCTCACTCTTTTTTATCGAGGCGGAGTTGGTTATGCCGGTACCAAAGAACGTCGTTCACCAGTGCAAATCATGTCCATGGCGGGTTGACTGTGTGCCTGATCGTGACATCCCGGGTTATAATCTCGAGCTGCACAAGAAGCTCACAAACACAATCGCTAGCGGTTTCGATTTTTGCTCCGACAGACTTCACTGTATGAGCTGTCATTACTCGAATAGCGGGGCCACTCGGCGTCGGGAACAACCTTGGCGTGCGCTTGGCGGTGAGGGGTGGGCGCTTACCAGTCCCTGAAGTCGATGGTGACCAGCATGGTCGCTTCGAGGACACACTTTCAGGCCAGGAGAGATCCGCCGTGAGATCAGCGGTACGCCGCACGAGGAAGAAAAGGACGATGAAATGCAAGGGGCTGCTATGATCCAAGGAATTGAGGTCCATGACCACATGACGTTGCTTTCGACGAGGGCTTCAGCGACGACCTACTCGTTCGCGACCGCCCGCGACGGCTTCCACTCGTGGGCATTAGGCACCGTGAACGACGCTACCGGTGAGCTGCTGATAACGAGCGACTGCGGATCGTGGACACATCGCTGGAACCCACGGCCGAGCGTGACTCTCACAACGTCCATTGGCAGTGGTGACGTCGACTACCTGGCTCGCAAGTTGCAGCACGGTCACAGTCCTGGACGCGTGTTCTCCGCGCAAGCAACCGCACATGCTCTTCAACGGCGACTGTGTGAGCTTCGTCTTAACGATGGTCGGTGCCAGCTTGAGCGCAGGCTAGAGCCGGAGGACTATGACTGCGGGCGGTTACCAAATCACCTGATGGATCGCTACACCGAGGCCGGCCTTCCGCTGTTCAGCGGCACCTACGTGAGTGCCCCGTCATGGCGAGATCCGCACCGGCAGGACCGCCAGCGCTACCTTACACGCGAGGAAGCCAGACGGCTCTGGAAAGAACTCCATCACTTCGCTGATGCACTGGACGACGCCAACGAAGATCTATTCTTCGAGCGGTTGCCGTCGATCAGGGGTTTCAGCGACTATATGGCCGATGAGCCATGGAATTACCTGCAGACCGTACAGACCGCAGAGGACAAGGCACTCAGAGGCCTGATCCTGCCAGCGCTGATCGAGGCGTGTCGAGCAGCAGCCTGTGACACAGGATCCTCAACATGAAGCTCAGAGTCCTGATTCACCCGACGCGGATTGAAGCGTGTCGAGCAGCAGCCTGTGACACAGAAGCTTCAACATGAAACACGTCAACCTCCCCGCGGCACTCACCGAGCTTCGCGCCGCGTACGACGCTGACCATGCTGAGTGCCAACGTGCAGCGCGGCTGCCGTCCATGACACCTCCGACTACCTGCCGGTACTGCGGCAAACATTGGCGGTACTGGCAAGGGTCCAAACTCGAAGGGCATGCCCAATGCATGGTAAGCGACGAGTTCAAACGATACATGGCGGTGCTTCTCGGGTCACCACAGGTGACCTACCAGATCATCGCTGACGCGCTGGAAGTGTCGGTATCGACGGTGCGCGCGTGGTTCGTGGCCGCGCGGCTACGAAGAACTTCATGATCGACAGAGGCGCAGATTCGTCCATCCTCCAATTGGTCTGGGTCGCTGCACACCACGGCCTGCGCCGACAGCGCCTCGATGCACGTACCGCCGCCGCCGCACTGTGGGCCCACGTCCATGATCTCACTGCCGCGATCGGACATCCACCGGCTCCGAGGCCCCGATGAAGAAGCTTGAACCCTGGGACTTGACATTCATCGCCGAGATGCTTGGCCATCGCGCAACGCCCCCGTTACACTGGCTCAAGCTTCTAACCCGCCACCCATCAGTGTTAGTACGCGAAGGGGCGGTGTACGGACTGGCACCCCATGTCGAGGTACCGTGGGTCCAGGCACTGTTACAGTCAATTGCATCGACAGACGCTAGCAAAGGCGTTCGCGATGCGGCGCGGGAGGCACTGGAGCCGTGAAACGTGTCGCGAAGATCACTGACTGTATGCTCATCTACGCCGTCATGGGGTGCCCGTTCTGCAGCGCTCGTACGGTGGCGAACCCAGCGATGCCCTGGCGCGTGAACTGCCATGTCGAATACTACGAGGGCAAAGATGACCCGATGACCGACGCTCGCAGGATCGTGTTCGATGATAAGCGCAAAACGCCGCGGTACGCCTGGGGTAAGGCGTTCAACGCCGCAGGCGGGATGAAGATCGGAAAGCCGTGACCTCACCACCCCCATTACGCTTGGCTCAAGCTCTTGCCCCGGCACACCTCACCACTGGTGAGCGAAGGTGCCGTGTACGGGCTAGAGCGCCGTGGGTTCAGCCTAACGGTTGCCAAGATACACGGTCCACGTATCCCCACGGACACGTCGATCATTCAGGACTCGGGATATCCGATACTTGACTTACGGCACGGTAAACGCATTACCCGGACGCATGGGCAAGAGCAAGAGCAGCAAAATCTGGGGCAAGCTGACCGGTCGTCGCTCGCATCGTGCGAAGACCGTCAAGACCGTGGACGTAATGACACAGGTCAAATGCGCCATCCGGAACCCGGCAGCGGCTGTGTTCGGCGGGGTGCTCGGCGGCGTGGTCCCCTGGTTCGCTCGGGAGCTGGCCCATAGCGAACTCGGCCGTGCCTGGGGCAATAATCGCCCGCTCGCGGGCCTAGAAATTGTCGTGATTGCTGGGTGCTGTCTGTTCTCCATGTTCACGGTGTACAAGTTCGGATGCGCTGCGTTCGGTGACGCCCGCAAGGCTGCGTGGTACGTCGCCGCTCTAGAGGGTGTGATGCTCGTCTCCCATGGGCGAACCAGCGAGATCGCCCTGGCGATGCTCATCGCCATCAACGCGATCGCCAACGGTTGTGTAATCGCGCTGGCGCGTGACGCCACCCTCCGCCATCAGGAAGCGGACGCGCGTCGGCAGGCCACGCGCCAAGCCACGCGTGATCGGCAGCGTAACGCACGGACCTCTTCGCAGAGGGGCGAACGGCAGGCTGCCGCGCGGGAAGATGATCGGGTGAGTTCGGACAACCGTTCGTCCGCCCCAGCAGCTCCGCATGCCCTCGTTGTTTGGACGAGCCGCCAACACGCTGATGCGCATAACGGCGTCATGGACGCTGAGTTCGTTGAATCAAATCTGCTTTCCTGAGGCTCGCGCGCTAGAGCCGTCTAGCCGCTGACATGTGGATGGACACTGCTAAAGTATGTACTTGACATGAGTCCGGATGCGAATATAAGGTGTCCTTCGTGCCACCCCAATCCCCAAAGAAACGCGACGCTAAGGTACTCGTGCAAGTGAAGATCAGCCGTCGCGCTGCTACCTTGCTACGCAAGCGTGCGAAGAGCGCGGTACGCACACAGGCGAGTTACCTGCGTGCGGTTATCTACCGAGATCTCGGTCTCCTTGATAAGGTCCGCGAACGGGTGACCGGTGGCTGAGCAAAACCGGTTTTGGGTCGTCTGGCCGTCTTGTGCAGCCAATGGACTATCTGCGCGCTATCCAACCGAAGCTGCAGCGTTCGACGAGGCTGCGCGTCTTGCAGAACTGCATCCTGATGTTCAGTTTTTCGTGTTTGTCACCACAGCAAGCTTTTGGCGGGAGACAGGCACTGACGTGTTCATGCTCGTGTGGGGACCGCGTAGCAATACCTACTCGACTTCTCCCGAGAATTTCTCAGAAGTAAGGCTGCCGTGATGGCCTCTTCCGCCGTAGTCTCACCCCGCACTGTTTTGAAATCGTCGGACTCTGGAGACGAATAGCCCATGGCAATTCGCATACAACGGCCGCCTAGTCCATACGCCAGGTCTTGGCTGCTCTATATTTTTGAGCATGTTGGTAAGCAACGCGCTGTTTGGCTGCATGAACTCAACACAGACAGCACGTCCGGTCAGGCCGGTTACATGTGGAGTTGCTCATGCGATGTTAACGATGGCGGTCTTGGCAGGCCGTTGACCGCACTGCTTCTTCGCGAAGCGTGGGAGCACTTTGATAACCACATCGATCCCAAAGCAGTCCCACTACGTGGCGGGTTCGCTCGGTGGAATCGTGGCGGACAAAGATCAGAACTTAACGAGATCCTAGATCTCGAGGTTCAAAGAATCCTCGGACTTGCCCCAGAGTTACCAGTAGAAGTCCTCAACGTTTGCGGCGAGTGTGGTGAAAACTTCGAAATTTCTGATGTTGATCCGCACTGGGCGACGGGCAGGGGATTTCTTTGTCCAAGAGCTTACGGAAATGGGCGTAACTAGACATGTTGACTGCTGAAAACACAAGCGAAGATGCTGTTTCCGCCACTCTTTCCCCACCGCCCAAAAAGTCACGGGGTCGAAAGACCTCCACCAAGCCCACGCGCATCTACAGCTACCGGATCTTACCGCCAGAGGACCCGGCACACCGCAAGCTGGTCGACGATCAGTTCTACCTCGCGCACCAGTACAAACGCCGACTGACTGAGATCGAAGTTGATCTCCGCGCAAGCTTTCGCGCGATCGACTTAGATCATCCACTGACGCGTGAGGCTTACACCGCATGGGAAGCGCGAAGCACCGCCCTGGATGCTACGTACACCGCGCTGCGCCAAGCAAAGGCTGGTAAGGCTCCTGAGCAACGGGACCTGGACAGCTTCCGTGCCCTCCTCCAGAGCGGCAAACGCGATTGCTCCAAGGCGTGGAGAGACGTCAAGGCCTCCCGTGCTACGCCGGAGGTCAAGGACCACCACCAGCCGCGCTACACCGCCTCGCGAGAGCTGGCTGCGAAACAGCGGCTGGACGCCCGAGCAGCGTTCTCCGCCAGGGGGCTGCTGCACGGTACGTATGTCCGCATCGAGCAGGCCGTCGAGAAATCCGTCGACTCTACCGGGAGACCGCCGCAGTTTCGCCGATACGAGGGCGAGGGGACGATCGGTCGCCAGCTGCCACGGCTACGGGACAAGAGCGGTCTGCTCTACGGCGTAACGACCCGCGACCTTTACTCTGGGGAGGACAGTCGCGTGCATCTGACCCCGCTGCCCGACGGTTGGGAAAAATTGTCGCGGACCGCGCGGCGACGGGCGGCGAAGCCGTACCGCGGGAGCGCGAAGCGCCAGCCGCACGGTGACGGCTGGCAGGAGATTCCCGCGCGTCTCGACGGGCAGTACGTCGAGATGCAGTTTGGCTGGAAGCCGGCCGATCGTCCGAGTACGTGGATTCGGTTTCCGCTCTCCCACCACCGTCGTCTGCCAGATGACGCCGAGATCCTGTGGGCGCACATCTGTCGCTGGCGGGTCGGTATCCACTACGAGTGGCGTATGCAACTCACAATTGAGAGTGACACGTTCCGCCGCCCCGAAACAGCGACGGCACTAGGAGGTACCTGTGCTATCGACATCGGCTGGAGGCGCATCTTCGATGCTGGAGGCAACCAGGTAGGATTGCGTGTCGCGTACCTAGTCGACGAGCACGGACACGAGCGCGAGATCCGTGCTCCAGATGGGCTTTGGCAACGTCTCGCGAAGGTCTACTCGATTGCACAGATCCGATCACGCGCGCTCGATGCCGCCCGTGATCAGCTCGTTGCTTGGCTCCACGGCCGACAACTGCCGGAGTGGTTCGGTGACCTTACGAAGGGCCTGCCACAGTGGCGGGCGCAGCGAAAGTTGCAGCGCCTTACTGACATTTGGAAGAAAGAAGAGCACCGTTTCGACGGAGATGGCGATATACTAGCGAGCCTATTGGCGTGGGCGAAGAAAGATCGGCACCTCGCGACCTGGGAAGCGCACATGCGGGAGCGTACGATCGCTCACCGCCGCGAGGTGTGGAGACAGATCGCCGCGGAACTGGCCCGCACGTATCAGACGATCCTCGTAGAAGACGGCCTCTGCCGGTCCGAAGGTCGCGAGCGACAGATGAAGATTACAGCCATCGAGGGCTGGGACAAAAAAGCTCCAGAAGAGGGCGATCCGCACGAGGGCCGTGAGCAGCGCCGTCAGGCGCGCATGGCGGCTCCCGGGGAGCTGCGGCTGGCCATCACACACGCGACCCACAAGACTGCGTCCACCGTGATCGACGTGTCGGCGACCAAGAATTCCACGCGTATGTGCGCGTGGTGCAATCACGTGCAGGTGGGCGCCGATTTCGCTGCCACGATCGAGATCCAATGTGAAGGGTGCAGACGCACCTGGGATCAGGACGCGAACGCCGGGCGGAATCTCTTGCACCGCCGCGGGCTGTCGAGCGGACAGATACCGCCGATCCCGGTCGATGTGGATGCGAGCGGCAAGGTGCGGGCGAGCGATGGGAGACCGCTCGCAGTAGGTAAGGACCCGAAACGACGAAGGAAGGCAGGAGTTGGAGGGCACAAGGTGGCCGAAGAGGAGGCCATTTGAGGTAGGCGCTCGAAAACGCTTCGGTAAATGCGCGAAATGACAACTGAATAGTTGATAACTGTGACAATACCTGCCCAAGCGGTTGACGTTTGGGACGGCCGGGCGACCGTCGGCGCCGAGCAGCAGGTGGCGCGTGACAATACCTGCCCAAGCGGTTGACGTTTGTGACCTGAACCTCGCGCAGGCGTTCCACGTGCGCTGCGAGGTGACAATACCTGCCCAAGCGGTTGACGTTTGGGACAGGAACTCCATGCCGAAGGCGATGGCGGAGGTCGGCGTGACAATACCTGCCCAAGCGGTTGACGTTTGGGACGGCTAGTCGGTTAGCCTCCCACGCGTTGATGCCGTGTGACAATACCTGCCCAAGCGGTTGACGTTTGGGACACGGCCAGTATGGTCGCGGCCAGTATGGTCGCGGTGTGACAATACCTGCCCAAGCGGTTGACGTCGGCGAGCTGAGGTGACAATACCTGCCCAAGCGGTTGACGTTTGGGACAACTCGGGGAGGTTGTGGGCCGACGCGTTTCTGATCTTGTGACAATACCTGCCCAAGCGGCTGACGTTTGGGACAGCAGGGCGCTATGGTGCCTGTAATGTCTACTCATGTTACAATACCTGCCCAAGCGGTTGACGTTTGGGACGACCGGTCATTACCCGTGCACCGGTGACAATTCCTGCCCAAGCGGTTGACGTTTGGGACGTGATCGGCGAGCGGCCTGAAGGGAGTGACAATACCTGCCCAAGCGGTTGACGTTTGGGACCTGCCGATGTGGGGCACCACCCACCCCAGGGGTGCCAATACCTGCCCTAGCGGTTGACGTTTGGGACAAGCCGATTGAGGTTGCCAGGTGCGGGCGCGAGAGGGGTGGCAAAGGGCACGAGACCCTCAAAGAGAAGGCCATTTGAGGTATGCGGTCGAAACTGCTGGGGTAAATGTGCGAAATGACAACTGAATAGTTGATAGCTGTGACAATACCTGCCCAAGCGGTTGACGTTTGGGACTGGCCGCGCCGAGTGCGACCTGCTCCGTGACAATACCTGCCCAAGCGGTTGACGTTTGGGACGCACCGCGATCCCGAAGATCGCACCGTCGCAAGTGACAATACCTGCCCAAGCGGTTGACGTTTGGGACACTGCGCTCGCGCTCGGTCCCATCGCCGCGACCTGCGAGACAATACCTGCCCAAGCGGTTGACGTTTGGGACACCAAGGACGCCAAGGGCAAGCCCTGCCTAAGCGGTTGACGTTTGGGACCGGTAGATATCTTGCTCATCGCCCATTCATTCGATCTGTGACAATGCCTGTCCAAGCAATGAGAATGACAATACCTGCCCAAGCGGTTGACGTTTGGGACTGCCCAAGCGGTTGACGTTTGGGACTGCCCAAGCGGTTGACGTTTGGGACCGAGAACACGCTCGCGCGTAGCTCTCGCGGCGGGCTGAGTGACAATACCTGCCCAAGCGGTTGACGTTTGGGACGTCCTCGATCGCATTGACGCTGGGGACGGACGGACGGACGAAACACCGAGAGCCGTGGCTGTGACAATACCACACTAGCCCGCGCAGTCGACGCACGGGACAAGGTTGACGAAAGTACTTAGCTTGATATGTAATAACCGAATTTACGGAATACTTAAATTCGCTCAAGCGTTTTGAACGACACAACGGAGATCAGCAATGACAACAACTGAAACAAACGCGACACCGTCCCCAACACCCCCAGCCCCGAAGACCCGACGCCCACGCGGCCCCAACAAGCCCAAAACCCAAGACGCGACGATCACGGTCAAGATTGAGGCCGTCATCAGCCAACCGGAAATCCTCAAGCTCTTGACCGCCCATGTAGTCAAAATGGTCGACAAGGAGACCGCGGCCAAGATGGAGCTACAGATCTACGATGGGAAAAATTGGGTGACTGTCGTGGATCAGGGTCCGTCGAGTTCGGTGCCGAAGATCCGTTTCGCCACCAAAGAGGCGAAATAGTACTGAATTTGCCCGAGCGGTTGTCGCGCGGGACACAGCAACAAACTTGCCCGAGCGGTTGACGCTCGGGACATGTCCAACCTGGATCGCGTCGCACCATGGCAAGTGTGATCACGCGGCATAACGGCTGGCGGTTCGGGTGTCGATTCGGGGCGGGTACTGCCATGCAATGGCACAGTGTAAAACTTGCCCGTGCGGTTGACGCACGGGACGTCGCATCGGTTGGGCTGCCTGGTCTTCTGGTCTTCACCTCCAACCTTCCCTAATTAATTCACTTCTTCGCGCTCATCGCATAGACTGAAGGGGTGGCGGACATCAAAACCAGCCTTATTTGCGAAGGATCCCGAGGTCCCAGAGGACACAGGGGTCCGACTGGAGAAACGGGGCCCGTGGGTCCCACAGGCTTTGGATCGACTGGATCAACTGGATCGCCAGGGCCTGCAGGCCCAACGGGTCCCACGGGAAGCACCGGCTTTGGGTCGACTGGGCCTACTGGACCCTCTGATGGGCCTACAGGTCCGACAGGATCGACTGGGTCCACGGGACCTACGGGACCATCTGATGGGCCTACTGATGGGCCTACAGGTCCGACAGGCCCAACAGGTTCGAACGGATCCACGGGTCTGACTGGATCGACCGGGCCGTCGGGCCCGACTGGAGCGATCGGAGCTCCAGGACTTACAGGACCAACTGGTCCAACTGGATCTACCGGACCCTCAGGAATTGCAGGTCCTACTGGTACGACAGGATCAACTGGCCCAACAGGATCTACCGGACCAACAGGCTCTACTGGATCGATCGGGGCTCCAGGACTTACAGGTCCGACAGGTCAAACTGGATCTACCGGCTCCTCAGGAATTGCAGGACCTACTGGTACGACAGGGTCAACCGGACCGACTGGATCTACCGGACCCTCAGGAATTGCAGGACCTACTGGTACGACAGGATCAACCGGACCGACGGGACCGACTGGATCTACCGGCTCCACAGGTCCAACAAGTCCAACAGGGTCCACAGGCTTCACAGGGCCCACAGGATCGACAGGTTCCACCGGTTCTACTGGACCTGCAGGCGCGGCTAGCGGTCTGCAAGTCTTCACTTACACTGTAACTGGAGCGGAGCCAGACTTGTCAGAGCTTGTCATCCCGATCCCGGTTGCCGCGGCAAATACCAGTTACGGTGTAGTAGCTACTTGCCAAGGCTGTGCGGGTATCGTTCCGTTCGATATTCCGAACACCCTGAAGACCACGACACAATTTGCAGCGATCACAACCGGCAACCTGACAGCTGGGGACATCATTGTGTTCTTTCTGGCCCCGCTTACATGATCGAAGTAGGCGAGAGACATTCACCAGACATCACACAACCTGATCGATTGGAGTCCAATGTCCAAACCATTCATCTGCAAAGAAATGATATCCGACACGGTGTCGATCCACACCACCGCGTTCGATGGCAGTATCCTCTTGGATCCTGCGGACGTAGGGTCAAACGTCGTCCAGGTAAAGACGAACTTGTTCAACAAGAACATCGTACTATCCAACGACCCCACCGCGGAGATCAAACTCGCAGGCGGCAACATCTTCCACACTGCCTCGAATGGCAACATCAGTGATACCGCTGGCGGATCTATCAGCGAGGTCGCTGCATTCACGACCCAGAGCTCACTCTTCGTGACACGGCTTCCAACGACGGTTTCTCCAGCAGCTGCAACATACAACCAGTTCGACAACGTGTCATGTCCTGGGATCAATGAACTATCGCGAGTCAACATCGTGCCTGCCGCTGGAGGAACGACGATCAACTCGATCATCGTAGATCCGGGAAATCCAAATCGCGACGGGCAGGAGATCTGGTTTCAAAATATCGGGGCTGATAACCTGACGTTCACTGGCCTATCAGGTGCTGGCACGGTTGGTGGACTGATTAGGACACCAGGGGCCTCTTACGTCGTGGTTCCTGGAGGCGGGGTCTCGATCATGTTCGATTCGACTGTTGACGCGCCGAATGGGCAGTGGCTGGTACGTGGAATCTAAAGCGCAGCAGTGCGAAGCTGCCACAGAGTGCTTAATGAGTGCTGCTCGAGTTCGGCACGCTTAGGCTGGGCTGTCTCACTTACGTGGCAACCGGCGTTCCCCGAAGTAGCACGCCTGGTAATCGAAGTCTGAGGTAAGGTCAACCTCGGTGGCGTCTGTCGCGTAGAGCGTAGCAGCTTCACGGGCGCGGCCCCCCGAGCCGTAGGTCAATATAACCATTTCTCCGTTACAGGAGTTCGTCTCGACGATCCGCCAGACGTCGGAGTTATCCGCACTTCCACGGAAGAGCCGAACCATGAATGGACCGACCTGGCGAGTGCTGATGAGTTCACAGTGCTCCGGGTGGTACACAGTGCTCGCATAATGGCAGAATATTCGATGTATGAAGAAGGGCTGTTGGACCCCTGGCTTTGGAGGTAACTCGAGCCAACGCGCGAGAATCTTGTCTAGCGTTACCTGAGGTATAGCGCTGCCGTTTTTTCCTGCCATTGTTCGTATGATTTACCAGGTCCTTGGGCCGCCAGTCAAAACATTTTAGGATCATGGATATGCTCGCAGCCGTGACGCTTGGCTGCCTCGCGTGTCTGCACCCATGGTCCCTCCCACTTGCAGGAACAGTGGGGCATGAACATCTTAGGGTGCAGAGTCGAAACATGGTGAACCGAATAATCACCCGCGATGATCTTGACGTGATGTTTTAGCACGCTGTATATTAGCACGTCAGCTTCGGTCTCTGGTGATACTCTCACAACTCTTCCTAGCAGGGAGCCCGTGTTCGTACTTGCAAGTCCGCCATTCACACTTTTTGCGTGAACGTTGTCAGTCCAAGCGCGACTGCCCGAAGCAGCGCAGGCCAGGGAGCGACGCGAGGCGGAGCGCACCGGAGAGCAACGCGAGGCGGACGCGGACTCATCTGGGGTGCTCCCAGATGAGTCGCATCGCACCCGTGTACCGAGCACCCCGATGTCATGATACGTCCACAGTGGGTAGAAAGCTGCCGCGGCGGATGCTGTGAGGATGTCACTATCAAGTCATTCGACGGGTGGTGTGGGCAGAGGAGTGCTCTCTATCATGAGCCCGCTGGATGCGAGCCCGCTGACTGTATTGTCGAGGGAAACGCCGAGGATGCCCTCGGCGAGCTGGATCATCTCTGGGGTGGGGCCGCCACGTTCGCCGTAGTCCTCGTACATGCAGTAGTCTGCGAGGGTGAGGCATGCGAGCTGGGAGCTCGGGTCAGTGCACTCTCTGGCGAGCTTGGCGAAGTGGTCCGTACCGCGTTTCCAGGTTTCGCGGCTCCAGGTTTTTATTTCGTTGTTGGTTTTCATAGCTTACCTTTCCAGTCTCGCTCCTTGAGCGTGGGTGCTAGTCAGCATCGACACGGCCCGATACCTTTGCGCGTGTCATGCCAGTTACGCGTTAGCGTAACCACCGGACGACAGAGGCTGGGCGGAATCTCCCAACCGCCTGGTCAACGCTTTGTGTCGGCAGCCAGATCACGCCGGATTCCGGCAGCCACGTGTCAATTAACCAACATACCGATAGGACATGCCTGTGATTACGCCTAAGATTTTCTTTAACCAACACCGTGGGGACGTCGAGTTTGCCGCGATCTAGGACTGAGTCACAGTGCTCAATGATTTCGTCGATCTCGCGTGGGCGCGCGGCGGATGCCATCACACGAGACGGATGGTCCGATGGATCCATCCACGAGGTCACGGAGCTGTATCGGGGCGGGCCACTGTGCATCGCCGACGATGTCACCGAGTGCGAGTGCCGGCGCTGCAGCGACAAGCAGGACCGGTGGGAACGCGACCAGGGCTGGCCCGGTGACGACGGCCGGGGCGATGACAACTCGGATAACGACGAAGACTGGTGCACGTGCTCGCGGTCCGCGCAGGACCACCGCGACCACGTCGGGCCGTGCGACTGGTGCGGCAAGGAGCTCGGCCCGTGAAGGTCTCCCTCTCCACCCCGAACGTCGCGAACGCGATCGCCGCGCGCATCACCGCCCGGTTCCCCGAGCTCGCTGAAGATCCGATCCCAGGCGTCTGGTTCACCGGCTCGAACATCTGGAGCCTGCTCTACCCGGACCAACCCGTGCTCGCGCGCGATCGCGACTGGGACATCTTCACGCTGAGCCAACAAGCTGCGCATCGGGTCGCGCGCCGCCTCGGCCTCGCCGCTCACCCGGCGTGCCGCACCAAAGACAAGCGCCACCACGTCCCGAAGACGATCGACGCGGCGCACGTCCCGCACCTGGTCAGCGGCCGGCCGACGGAGGGCGTCGACCCCGAGCTCGGGCCGAGCTACGGCGAGGGCTACTGCTACGCCACCGATCGCGGCGAGGTCGATCTCTGGATCTCGACGCCGGGCGACGTGCTCGGCGAACTGCGCACGTACCCGACGGGATCGCACGCGCACTGCCGCGCGACGTTCTCGTTCACGGACGGGCTCGTGGTGCTGCCCAACGAATGTGCGACCGCGGTGCGCGAGCTGGGATCTGAATTCACGTACTGCGAATAGTTTCCGACCCGAATGCCATCTATATTGAAGTACGCCGCGCAGCGCGGGCTGACGATCAGGTGAGTCGCCCGAAACGGGAGCTGCGGATGTGCGTTGATCTGTGCCGTACCCTGGGAGATGATTTGCACTCCCGAATTGACGCCCAAGGCTTTCCGGATTCCGACTGGATCAAGATCTCGAATCATCTGTACCGCACGGGCGTCGCTTCCTTCAAGGAAGGCGTCGCGAATCACCGCGAGGCGATCGCTGTCATCGAGTGCGGCACGCACGATCGCCAGCGTAGAGGGGTCCAGCTTCTGCTCGAGGATCGCGACTGCTTGACCTCGTCCGGTGCCATCGCGTGACTTGACTATCATGCGCGGCAATGTAGCACACCCTTAAGCAACCGCGCCACCGGTTCTCGACTCGGCCGGGGAACTCCGTCGCGTCCCATGTCCACCGACGACCACCACCTATTCGGGTTTACGACCGCGTGATCCTGGAACGCGATGTAGGGCAACGAAGGAAGGCACTCCGACGACTGGTCGGGCCATGCGTCGGCGCCACGCCGCTGGCCGTCTACGGGAGCTCGCATCTCGTCGATATTGTAAATGCTCTCGCTAAGCCTCTTGCGCGAGAGCAGCCGGCAGAACCTTGAGCGCGCCAGGGCATACCCCATGGTCGATTTTTCCGACGTGCTTGGACAGCATAGTTAGGTCACGGCATGATAGCCTTGAACGATGGAAACAACACTCAGCGCGCCCCCCACGAGGGACCTTCCCTTGGTCAGGATAAAAATGACCAACCGGGGTCCGCACGTGCTCACAGGGGATGAACCGTATGCTGGCCGGAATCTCCCACCCTTTGCACAGCCTGCGACGGTGGTGGACGCGTCGCCTCCGACGAAAGCGGAGGCGGACCGGGACATCCTGCCGATGTCAACAGGTGTGCCAATTCTGCCGATGCAGTCGGCACAAATGACCTGGAATATACCGATCACCGGCCGTTCACAGGTCTACAAAATCCGCTATTTCGTGATCTCGAATGCGGGCACGGCAGGTGGCTGGACGGACTGGATCGTCAAGGACATCAAGATCAACGGCGTATCTCAGTTCGTGCAGCCTGGCGACCTGTCAGGTGCTGTGTTCGCGCACAATGCTACCAACGAGACCGACAAGTTCGTGCGTTTCGCACCGGTGCAAACTGGGATGGACGGCGTCGATGTTGTCGTTGTCGTCATGTATATTGGTCATAACATGCTGGGATGTCCCTTCTTTGGGTCCCTAGTCGGTACGCTGGTAGATACAAAAGCCGCGGAGATCTAGCTCACCCCATCGCGCCACAAGACTCCAATGTCTAACGCAGCCTATCTTGTGAAATGTAGAGTTGCCAACCGAGCCAAGTGTGCGAAGTGGAAAGCGGCCAACCGTGACAAGTACTTGGCCGGCATGCGCAATTGGAAGGCTGCAAATCGTGACAAGTACTTGGCTGGCCAGCGCGGGTAACGCACCATGCTCAGGAGTGCGCACGGAAAAAAGCCTATCGAGCTAACAATCTGGATCGTGTATTGGCGTATGAGCTACTTTGGCATGACAGAAAACTACTTCGCAGCCGGCAGTCACGTCAGCAACATCTTGAAAATAGGCGTGAGGTCGAACGTGTACGTGCCAGACGACGTAGATCGCAGGGTGGTGGCAGCGCTGCTTCCCAGAAGTGGAGACTACTCAACCGTCAAGCGATGCGTACTTCACAACGACTCCGACGCGAGAATAAGTCGCGCGACTCAGCGTACCGCAAACTCTATGAATTTTTCAAAAAGCCGTCAAGGAAAAGTACAATGAACAACGACAAAATGATCCGATTCATCAAGCAATGGCGAGACCTGGAGGATCAACGCCGAAAACTAGATTTCGAGAGAAGCAGGTGGTGTCGCGAGGTCCGGGCCGAGTTCACCAAGGGAGAAATCGGGGACCGTGCTTTTGTGAACTGGCTCGCGGTCGAGATCGGCATCGCCGCCGCTACCGGACAGGAGATGCTTGAGCGCGCCGTCGCGCACCACACGGTCCCTGACGAGAAGACCTGGGACCGCGTTGGAGGCTTCTCCAATATCCGGATCCTTGCCGCTCTTCCACAGCGTGACAAGGCAACCATCCTGGAAGCTGCTAAGGCCTCCGCCAAGACGGTGAAGACGGTCATGCGAGAGCGTGGCCTGGGCGGTACTGCACAGAAGGTTGCCAAGCCGGACGTCGTGCTCCTGGCAGAGTTCGTCGCAACGCTCGACGAGGTTCCTCCAGCCATCATGGCTATCGTCACCAGGTACGTGGCAAGGAAGGTCCTCCGACGAACAGCGCCGCAGAAGATGGCCGCATGACTCTACGAAATAGGAGCCCTAAATGTCGGAAACCAAATACAATCCGTACGTCGCTATCGATTCCGAGGTCCGCCGCATTATGCATCTTGACGCTGATCGCGTGACTGCGGAGGTTTGCAAGATGGCAGCCAACTGGATCGTAGAGCACCGTTCGGATCTCGGAGGTGACGACGGCATTTCAGGTGCCCGGACGATTGCCTTAGCCTACCGGGCACGTCTCACCGCCATCCAGCGGGAATAGTCGCACGAGCACCTTCGTTCGGGGCGAGGAATGCAGCGGCGAAGTTGTTCGCCTGAACCTCGCTATCCACGCCGTCATGATGGTTGGCGACCACGCGGGCCAGGGCCATTTCGTACTGCGACATGGTCTTCAGCTTCATCAGCGTAGCCAAGTGCATCGTGACGTGCCCGACCTCGTGGGCCGCGGTGAACCGGGCGTAGCCTTCGTGGGCGCCTAGAAGCTGGTACGTCATCCCCGCGATGCCGACGAAGATCTCATCGTGGACGAGCCGCGTCTCGTCTCGCCGAGGACGTGCTTCGGCAGTTCCTCAACAGCGAGCTTCACCGTCACCTTGACACCATTCGGCAGCAGCCGCTTGGTCCCGTCGACCGCTTCCAGGATCCGCACCATGTCCAGGCATTCGTCGGGTGCCGTGGCCGGAGCAAATGCACAACGAACCTCAGCTGCAAGCTCATCGATGCGCCACGGAGCGACGAATGGAACACGGCATCCTGGAACGCGGTGCATTAGGGATTTCCTACTTTCTTCGGATTGTTCGATCCGAGCTTACGCACCAGCGCGTTGAGCTGCTCCACATCGTCGTGGGTCATCGTCGACCACTCGCGCATGAGAAGCGCGCCAAACGCGGCTGCATCCCGCCGGCAGTCGTCAAGCCGCAACTCGATGGCGCCTCGCGTTGCCGCCGCCGCAGTAACAAGGCCATCGACCTGAGGCTCGGTGAGAGTCAGGATCTTGGCGGCGCGCTCGATCTGATCGACCCGAAGCGGTTGGCGTCGGCCAAGTTCGACGTCGCTGAGGTTGGTCGCGGACATGCCAAGGATGCCCGCGAATGCACCAAGGGTATGCCCCTTGGCTTTGCGGTATCCTCGTAGCAAATCGCCAAAATTGTTCAGTTTATTCATCATCCACACTCCTTGGTGGCCGTTCAGGATTGCACCTGTTCCAGGGACGACGCGAATTTGTAACTCATGACTGGTTAACTTACAAGCCAGACAAGGAAATCGCATCCGATATTCCGGAACATGTTGAAATTGCTTGGGCCCACCCATATGGTGCAAGACAGGTTCAGCCACTAGGACTAGTACCGCGAAAGGGAGGCGGCCGACCAGCGGCGGCAGGCGGCCGACACTCTTCCACGACTTCGATCACAGCTTGATGATCGACAGTGCGTGGGCAAACACTGCGTCGTTTGAACGATCTACTGCGAGCTGACGGCGACTAGGCGCCGTGAGTCGACGCCGGCTGTGACTGTGGGCCGTGTGCTCCACGCCCTCAGGGAGCGGACATTGTGGATGACTGCTCGACGTCACCGAGATACCGAAAGGAAGTCCGATGAGGACCTTCGTGACATCGCCGATACCTTTGATCGCGCGACGATAATGAATGCCGTCGCTCGCAGGCTCCACGTTCTTGTTAAGCACGTCACGTGCATACACCGCGCAGACGATCGGCGCGTTTGCCTCGAACGCCAACTCTTCCATGCGATGAGAGACTTCCGCGTAACGGCCAACTTCGAAGAAGCTCTCTGTGACATACTCCTTCACGGCAGTGCGCCCAGCACGTGAGCCATCGGAGCCTGCGAGACCAAGTTTCTGGCCGAACGCCGTTGTCTTGCCGAGCACGAAGGCTACCCATGTACCGTTATCGTCGAACAGTTCCCAGTTGTCGTAGGCGTACAGTTTTCGCGGCTGGTCGACGATCAGCCCAATCTTGGCGTAAGTCGCTTGGACCATTGCCCAGACTGCGGATACGGCTTCATGTCGTTCGTGACCGCTTATGCTAGTCCAGTGACTCACGTTGAAATTTTATCCAGGGACTGGCGGATGTCAACGTCCAGAACGCTGCGGGGTGCTGGCCCTAGGACGCGCCACCTATGCGAGTTCCTGCTCCACCAAGAGCGGTTCCTGCCGCACTACCACCGACGGAGCAACGTCGAGACCGTGTTCGCGAGGATCAACGTCCAGAACGCTGCGGGGTGCCGGCCCTAGGAGGCGAGCACCCCGTAATGGTTATGGAACGCCAGCGACCGATGAATCACGGGAATAATCGAAGCACGTGCTACGTTTCCTCCTGGTCGACGCATTGTGTCGACAGAAAGAACAAAATCATGAAGAAGATCACGAAGCGCCTCGTCATTCGACATCAGACCATCCGCGACCTCTCTCTGCGCGAGGTTCGCGGCGGGGCAGTGGTGCTGGACACGGAGCCTTGCGGGACGTCTATCGCCCGCGGTCGGTGCGTGGCCCAGAACTGATCCGTAGATCTGCGCACGTGCGGGAATAACCTGTAAAAGCCCCACGTTTGCTCCAGGCATGCGCGATAACACACCAGAAGATGCAGGGCACGGCCTCGCGAGAGCGGGCCAGACGTCTGAGGACGTCGCGCCGGACGACGATCGACCGGCCATTGGATCCTGGTGGTGGCTGACCTCTCGATCTAAGGATCGTGACGACTCCAGGTACGATCGTCCGGGCCGTCAGTGGCTGGGCTGCATCGTGGAACTTGGATCCAACTACGCCAAGGTAGAGGGTGTGAACTTCCACTTGCGCGTCGCCCTGGATGACTTCCATACCGCTTGCAAGCTGGAACCTGAACCAGAAGCTTTCATTGATTCAAAGATCAATCAGCACCGCGGCGAAGTTCGCAAGTTGATGGGTAAGATCCGCGACCTCTGCCACAAGCTCGGCGTGCCAATGCGCCATGCACTCGACACTCAGGAATCCTCATCGACGGCGCTGGCCGTCGCGCATGGCATCGACGACGTCAAAAAGTACCAGGGCTCCCTGGTAAAGGCACGGGACAAGACGCTTCCCGAGCTATTCAAGCGTGTCAAGGAGCAGCACGAGCAAATGGCCATCTGGATGAAGGCGGAGCTCATCCCGGCTCAGGCCGAACTGCACGCTGGCATGAAGGTGACCGAGATCATCGAGGGTAAGATCCATACAGTAGAGTTGTACGCCGGACTCCAGGAGGATCTGATCCAGGTCCGTGAGGGCGATCCCGCTGCCCTCGTCGCAAGGGTCCACCTGATGCAGCGCATGCACTTCATGGACGAGGAGTGCCTAGCCAAGTACGAGGCGGGCGGGATGGACTTTAACGACATCGGCAAGTTCGACGCTTGGCTGTCCCGCGATGACAACTTTGCGCGTATCCTCCCGCACGACCGTTGCATGGGGGCTTTTCGTGTCCGGAGGTCCAACAAGGACTACGGCGATCTCAGCCCGTTCATTCGGTTTGCGTACGACCATTTAAACAAGAGCACGTTCTTGTACATCCGGAACGGTCGCCAACTTTGGCGGATGAGCACGTCCGTGGAGTTCGGCGAAGAGCTGTTTCCCCGGAAGGAAGATCAAGATCTCCTGGGTGACAAGGAGCTGTGGATCAAATCTAACGAGCACGAGATCCAAAGCTCGGATGGCATCATCACGGGACAACATCGAGACGCGATGATCGACTACTGGCGAGCCAAGCGAACCCATCTGGCCCAGAAGCTGTGGCAGTGGCACCGCGCTGGCAAGCCGCGCGATCACTGGCTGTGCATCGCCACGAGCAACGACTTCGACCACCAGCACAAGCCTGGTGACAAGTATGCACAGAGCGGAAAACCGGACAATTGGCATGTCCGTACATGCCACGCGGACGAATACAGGCTGCTCACCCCAGAAAACATCTACCACGACGACGCCATGCGACGGATCCGTCAAGCCGCACTGGAGCATAACCGGATCGCTGTGATCGTGCAGGGTCTGCTCGACAGGTCGACCTGCCTGCACCCTCACCCCCCCTGGCAGATTTGGACGCCAGGCGGATTCGCCGCTGGGATCGAGCTGATCTACGACGTCTCTCGCGCTATCGTGTCCGGCGAGGCCCCAAACTTCGAAGTATACCGCGCGCAACTCAACCGGAGCCTCCGGACCGGCTGCCATGCCATCGGACAGCACGAGGCTTGGATCGAGAACATGGAGGAGATGTACGACAAGGCATGGAGGCGCGAGGCTCGGCATGGCCGAGGACCGAACAAGATCCATACTGTGCACCGGATGAAGCGCGACCGGTCTTGCGAATTCCGATGGACGCGCTCCAGGGCCAAGCCGAAGTGGGTAAATCACCCAACGAAGCCAGGATACCTGAAAGCGGAGTACCCCGAGATCGAGGTCAAGTGGACCTGCCTGGCAGATCGACTTACCTGCGTGGACGCCTACACGCCCGGCGACTTCCACATGTTTTACGACGACCCGCGTACCCGTGCAGACTACCTGCAGTGGGCGCCGATCCTCCTAGCATGTGAGGACTGGCACCATGCACAGAGGCAGGAGAGCGGTGAAATAAGCGGTCCTGATGAGGAGTAGATCATGTGTGATAAAAACGACGGCCTGACGTCCCCGCACGAGGCTGCATGGCGAAGATCAGTCGCGCGTGTGAACCTGCACCCTGCCTGGCCCGTGTTGATCGATCTGGACGTGGTGCGCGCGGGACACTCGGTACACCTGGCAGGAGGAGCAGCCCGGAAAGACGTGGTCCTTAATACGTTAGAGTTGCGCTGCATAGTCCACGCCTACGATGCTTCCTACGTGATTACCTCCGATCCGCCGCTCGTACCCATGTCGGATCTCCCGATGATGGACATCATGTTCTCACGGAGGATCCTAGACATCGATGCGGCTGGTGAGCCAGTCAGCGCGGCCACTCGACTGCGCCATGTGCTGGATCTCATCCGCGCTTCGATGCTGCACGAACTGGACGAGTTTCTGCTCGTCGACGGACATGTCGCGACGTCACCCCACGGCACGCTGCGGACTACCTTAGAGCACGTGCCATCTATGCGGCATGCTGGGACGTCGACCTGGGAAGACGCGATTGCCCGCGTCTCGCTGCACCGGGCCTTCGGGATCCAGGTCGACCTGGGAGTCGTGGAGGATCTACAGGGGAGCGCGACGATCAGTTGCACAGTGCGTAATTATAGTCCAGGCCTGGCATACCGGTCAGCGACGATCTGCCGTGTGTCGACCGCACAGGCTAACGACGACCGTGTGCAGCGACTACTAACGATCGTACGGGGCACAGCAATGCGTCTCCTTGACGATTGCCTGATTATCGATAAAGGCAAGGCGATCGACGGCGACGACGACGCAGTAACCTTCGAACGTAGGGCCCTCGAAATAATTACTTCCAGCAAGGCGTAGATCCGACATGAACAAGCGCGATTTTACTGGCTCTGGTTGCAAGTGCAACGGATGTCTACAGGCTGCAGCACTAACGGATCTGCTTACCCCGAATCGGTTTGTCGGGTCCGTCGCGCCGTGGTGCTGTTCCGCGACCGGAAGGATGAAGACGCCACGCGTCTGCGCCGCCTCGCAGACGAGATGGCCCAGGCGCTCCGTCCCCAGATGGAGGAGCGTGCCCGAGAACACGCACAGAACTTCCCCGTTGTGGTTGCCGCGGCGTCGCCGCCGGACGACGATGACGAACCATGACAGCGCGTATGAAAACGTCTGCGACGAGGCGCTGCAATCGCAGGGCTGTCGAGCGCGTAGTGCCTATGCGGAAATGCCAATGAGCAAGCTGGATCACCTGTCGCAGAACCCTGCGGACTGGGACCCGAGTAAGGATTTGTCGTGAGCGAACGCGTCACCTGCGAGCACTGTGGCAAGCCTGGCCAGAGGCGCATCGGTCACGTGGCACCCGAGGGCTGGTGGTTCGGATCGTTCACGCTGTCACCAGATGGCGATCACGACCCAGGAGATACGCTGGTCGTGCATGCATGCTCGAAAGAGTGTCGTGACGCTCTGTGGACCATGCAAGAGGGCCACAAGTGGGACTCGATTGAACGCCGAATCGACGTAGCATCCGAGATCCGCCGCTACGCTGCGCACGTCATTGCTGGTCTTCGCGAGCAAGTTAGGCGCATCAGGATCGGAACATATGAGGGCGCTGCGAATTCAGGGGCATTCGCCGGATCGAAGGTTGCCGCACTGCTAGAGGGCGCGGCAGACCATCTCGAATCAAGTGCCGAAAACGAAGTCGAAGCGCTGCAGTCCCCCAGCCTCTCATTCCTTGACGAGATGCTGATTTCATTAGAATCCAAGCCCGTCACCCACAAAGATGTTGAGGTTCCGCAGTCTCTGATTGACGCTGTACTCTCGGAGGATCTAACCTCAGTGCGACGTAGGAGGGGTCGATGAGAACACTACCCGAATATGATAGTGACCACGCGGAACTAGCTCGGCTCAATGTTGACGAACTGAACGAGTGTGTTCACTTTTACTTCGAGCTGGACCGTCCATCGCAGAGCTGCGTGTCGTGTGACGCCTCCGGTTACAACGCGGAGACCAAGGTCATCGCTGACACGTTCTACGACCACGGTGACTATAGCATCGACTTCATGAACTGGCGGATCGTCGGCTCGATCGAGAACGCGTGTAAGCTAGGCGGTGCGACCGGGCGACGCTGGCTCAACAAGATCACCCAGGACGAAGTTGACGCGCTGGTGACGGCAGGCCGGCTACGTAAGTGGACCGAGAGCGGATGGCAAACCGTACCACGCTCCGCCGCCGAGGTGAACGCGGCGAACGTGGAGGGTGCCAAGCACGACCATGAACTGGACCACGACGGCATCAACCGCGGGATCCTGATCGAGACCCGGTCTAAGCGACTCGGCGTGTGGGGGCTGTGTCCGTCCTGCGAGGGTCATGGTACGGTGTTCACAGCGTCGCGCGGCCACCTGAACGTCGTGCTCTGGATCCTGCACCCGCGCAAGGGCGGATCACGCGGCGTCCGCGTACGGAACCTGAGTGAGGTCGATGCTGAAGCGGTAAAGCGATGGCTGGCCCAAGCGGCTAAACGCAACGCACAGCGCTTCGGAAAAATCGTTAGCAAGTGACGTCCGTGCTTGAAATACCTACGGAGGCGTAAGCAGGGCACGAGTAACGTCCATGCATTACCAGGCGTGTGGTCTCGACGAGAACGGCGAACTGTATGCCGGGATCTTTGACGAGGCCGTGTAGAAAAAGGAAGGCAGACAGCAATGACGACGATCACCGAGCAACTATCCCCACCGCCGCGCGGCTATGAAGAAGCACGCGCAGCGAATATCCTAGTGCGCTATGGCGCACAATTCGTCGACGACGGCATCCGCGACAACCCCGACGGCCCCGTACAGATGCACACAGAACTATCTAGCACAGACGTCAGCTACGGCGTCACGATCGGCGACCCCTCCGACAGCATGAGCCCGCGCACTGCCCGCTGCATCTGGCACCGCGTCGTCACGTTCGGGCACACGGACCGCACGGTGGCCGGTGGCGCTGCCTTCGTCGAGGCCGCGCGCATGCAGGAGACGGTGGCGTGGGCTGCCCTCGATCTGCTGGAGGCGCGACGATGATCAAGCCTGAAGATCTGACGACTGAACTGCTCGCTGGGTACTTCGGCAAGCACTGCGAGTGTCGACCGCTGAACATCGAGCGCGCAAGTCACTCCCACGACTGCGACGACGATCCCTGCGAGGATGCCCGCGTCGCGCTCGGCGGCAGGCCGAACGGTTGCGGATACCGGAGCACGTTGGAGGCACTCATCCACACCCAGGCGGCCAAACGTCGGATCTGTGATGACATCATCGAGGAAGGTAGCAACCCCACGCTACTCACCGCGTTAGGTAAGCAACTGCTCGACCAGGCAGTCTGGTTCAAGGTCAGCCAGGAGACCGGAGGCTCACCATGATCGCAGTTGCAAAACGGCCAAGGATTCGCGCGGCGTGAAGATCCGTGTTGGCGATCGAGTGACAGCCATCTCTCAGTACGACGGCAGTACGATGAACACGGATACCAGTCTGGTATCGGCGCTCTGCTCGAGTTAATGCATGGGATGGGCGGCACTCAAAGGCCGCGCGCGGCAGGCGCCCGGTCACCGCGCGACTCGTGATCCGTCGGTCGTCGCCGCGCCCGGATCTGCCCCCGAAGCTCGGAGACCGCGGCCCGCACGGGGCGCGCACCGGGTCGTCCGCTGACTCGAGGTACTCCATCCGATCCGCGACGTCCGGAGCGCCCTTCCTGCTTCACCTAGGACCTGTGGGCGCGTTCGCCGTACGGCAGCTCGCTACCTCGTCATCCCGGAGCTTTGCAGCAAAATGCTGCACCGTAATTTGCCCCGAGGCGCTTCCGCATGCGGCACGATGGGACCAAACCATGCCGAACCACATCCTTCACGGATCCGTCTGGATCCTGATCACAACCTTCATTGCCACGCCCTTGGGCTGCCACCCATCGACCCACGGATCTTCCGCTGGTCTTTGTGACGTCCCGGTCGTTTTGTCCCATCTCCAGGATCGTGCCTTCCGCGATGACACCGGAGAAATCTCCACCAAGAGCTCCCTTGGATCAATCGACACCACCAACGAGTTTTTCCAAAATTTGGGAACTAACGGTCGACGCTGTGTAACCTGCCACGTCCCCTCTCGCGGCTGGACAATCACTCCCGGCTACCTCATGGAGGTCTTCGATCGGACCCGTGGTGGCACCTGTGACGACGGCCAAGGGTTCTCCGCCGTCTTCCGCCCTGTCGACGGGGCCACGTCACCGACCGCCGACGTGTCGACGCTGGAAGCAAGGCGGACTGCCTACAAGATGCTGCTCTCGCGAGGGCTCATCCGTGTCGGGTTGCCGATCCCTCCTAACGCTGAATTCGAACTTTACGCCGTCGATGATCCGTACCACTACGCGAGTGCGAAGGAGTTGTCACTGTTTCGCCGCCCGCTGCCGACGACGAACCTCAAATTCGACAGCACGGTCATGTGGGATGGCCGTGAGGTCCAGCCCGGAGCGCCGGTCAAGTTCGATCTGCTGTCACAAGCCAATACGGCCACGGTTACTCACGCGCAAGGGGCATTGCTCTCAGACGCGCAGACCTTGTCGATCGTGGACTTTGAAACCACCCTCGCCACAGCTCAGATCGCAGATTTACTAGCCGGGCGCTTAGATGAAGATGGAGCTCTTGGGGGTCCTGCTCAGATTATTGTGCAGCCCTTTCACATCGGTATCAATGACAACTTTGGAGATCCAGTCACCGGGGCCGCATTCTCGCCGATTATCTTCGGGCTGTACGACCAATGGGCGACCTCGACCGTCGCAGCAAGACGCACGATCGCCCGCGGTCAGGAGCTGTTCAACAGCAAACCCATCATTATTACTGGAGTGTCCGGGATCAATGATGAGGCGGCGTTTGGCAAGCCGTCAAGCCTGATCGGAACATGTGGCACCTGCCACGACACTCCGGGTGGCGGAAATCACTCGGTGGTTGCGCCGCTGAACATTGGGATCGCCTCAGCTGCCCTGCGTACGGCCGACATGCCGCTCTACACGCTGCGCAACTTGGCGACCGGAGAGACGGTGCAGGTAACCGATCCGGGGCGTGCGCTGATCGATGGAAAGTGGACACATATCGGACGGTTCAAAGGTCCAATGCTGCGAGATCTAGCCGTTCGAGCACCGTACTTCCACAACGGTTTTGCCGCCGATCTCGAAGCGGTGGTCGAGTTCTACGATACCAGGTTCAAGATCGGACTTACTAAGCAAGAGAAGGCGGATCTGGCGGCGTTCTTGAGGGCCTTGTAAAGAAATAAAATCGCACGTCCGCACCCCCGATCAAGGAGATAAACCGTGAATATGAGTACCCTCTACGCCCTCGGCCCCGCGAGATCCTAGGGTACTCCATCGCATGCGCCTTGGTGGTTTGCGAACACAACCGCATTGCCGTCGACGATCGAACGCGTGCGTCGCGATGCCTTGATGTCTTACGTGCTCCCGGGTCTGCCCGCACTGCGGGCACCCCGCCCGAGACGGCTTTATTTCGTTGCCATGGTAAAAGAGTGTGCCAAGTGAAATTAAGCAAGCTCTCAAGCAGCTGCGCAAAGCACTAAATGAGCAACGCAAGTACGAACTGCTTTTGAGGGCTCAGTCAACTCACCGCTACGACGTGTTTGTGGGGAAACTCATACCTCTCATACCGTCCCTCATGAGCAAGTTCGCCTCTTCAGGTCGCAGCTATCCAGGAGCATCTTTCTAGCGAGCAGAAGGAACACCTTATTGAGCTTCTGCGCTCAGCTTCGTCAAACACCTCGCAGGAGACCTCGGCTCAAGCAGCTCCGCACACTACGGGGACAGAAACCACCGCAGGTCCACCAAGGGCCCCTGTCCGCCACTGGTTCTATCCTAGCTCGGGCATCGGCTGCGGTCTGAACATCGACGACCTTCACGCCGAGGAGCTGACATGTTTGCGCCATGAGGTGACTTGCTCAGGCTGCCTTGCGCAGCTCCATGCCGATCAAGAAAAGAACCCGTTACAAGCCAAGGCCGCCGCTGCGGCCAGCGACTGAGGATGAGCAGCCAGAATGGAGCGGAAGATGAATGACAACCAAGCAGTGCATGAAGTGCCTGAATCGCCGATGACGTCGGGTCTTGTGTCGGGTCCCCGCAGCTGGGTCCCGACGGGGCTTCCTGCTCTCGATCGCGTGCTCAACGGAGGTCTCGTCGAGGGCTCCACCACCTTGCTCGCCGGACGGCCTGGCATTGGTAAGACCGCGCTGACACTCCAGATGCTCGACGGGCTCAGATGTCGTTGCCTGTACGTCACGGGCGAGGAGACGCGCGAGCACGTCGAAGCGAGGGGCCGTAGCGTCGGCACGATGTCGGGCCGAGTTCACGTAATCGCAGAACGGCGACTCAAGGAGATCCTCAAGCAGGCTCAATCGATGCAGGCACAGGTACTCGCGGTCGACACGATCCAGCTGTTAAGCTGCGAGCACGTGAGGGATCGTCCCGGACTGCCCGCGCGGCTCAGGGAGTGCACAGCTCGCCTGATCAACTACGCCGGGACGACGGGCACGACGCTCTGGCTGATCGGTCACCTGACAGCATGCGGCGACGTCGCGGGCCCCATAACGATCGAGCACAGTGTCGACGTCGTGCTCAGACTCGACCAGGGAGACGACGTGCAGATCTTGAGTCTCAGCAAGAACAGGTTCGGGACGACCAACGCCGTGGGGCGCCTCAGGCTGACCGCGCGAGGTTTCGTCGAGGTTGACGAACGCTGAGACGATTCAAACGACTGTGTGCAGGTGCCGTCGCGCGCGGACCCCTGCATGTCCTGCCGGGCACGACGCCCAGGTCGCCACCTTCTGGATCGAGTCCCACTCGTAGCCTTCCTTCCAGCACAGGTTCTTCGCTGCGCGTGGCGCTGCGAAGAACCTGAAGGGCCACACTACGCCGGTGGTAGTGCAGATCCTCCCTGTGCCTTTCCCGTACCTGTGGGGTGGCACCGCAACCATATGTAGGACCACGTCTTTCCGGGCTGCTCCTCCTGTTCCCCCCTTCTTTATAGAGGTAGTAAATAAGGGGCTGCCTACCAGGTATGGGCCCTAGGCTCTCTGGGTGTCCTGTAGAGAGTTGGGGAGATCAGGTGATCGGGGGGAACAGCTGCCCCTGTACCCTTGCCAACCTCTAATGTAAACTATTAAAATCAGTTGTGATTTTTAGCTGAACTGCATTCATAATTGCCTGATCTCCCTGGGCCGTTCTATCCCCTGCCTGGTCATATTTGAACCCGATTCTGTGCAATGTTAGGGTGCTCTTACTGCTGTTTTGACGATTATTAAGGAGCCTTAACCATGGTTAAGGCTCCTTAATAATCGTCAAGTTAGAGTGTCCTAACGCTCTGCTTGAGTACCGTCACCCTGATGATCGTGTCCGATCCTGCTTGTCCTGCTATTGGCGGGGCTGCTATGAAAGATCTCGTGCCCGCAACTGATACAGACGACCTATTGACGGTGCTTCACCGTCTACGTGGCCCCCTCAGTGAAGTGCACGGTAAGTTGCGAGTGACCGACGCGCTCGAGTTGGCGGGATTCACTCACCCGAGTTTTCATCGTTCGCGGCTCCTTACGAGAGCGATGCGAAATCTCGGTTGGGATCGCACCCGCCTCCGTATCGATGGAAATCTTAGCTACGTGTACGCCCGCGGCTCGTTACTAGAGCGCGAGGGGCTGCTGGTCTTGGAGCGTGGTGCTGAGGACCAACTTCTCGTAAAGCGGAACGTCGATTGCAGGGATTCAAAGCTGAGACCTGATGCCGACTGGGCCCTCGACTGGCTCCGTGGACACAACGCCATGGTGCGCTTTGAGTCTGACGGCACGGTCTCTGTCACGGTGCAGCACACGAAGCGGCGGTGCCCAATGCTCGTGACGGCGATCATCATGGTGAAAGATGCGATCGAGGCAGGTCGATGACCACAATCGAAGATAAGCGAGCACCGATCCGGTGGGCGTACCACTACGCGTGCCGATACCTGGCTGCAAATGGCCCAGCGAGCGCCGACATGGTTGGGGCGGCCGTGTGGAAGGATAAGAAGCGCGGAAGGGTCACATCCCCTGGTGGGGGCGGTGATTACGCCGCTCAGATGTTGCTCGGCCGCATGAAGAAGGCCGGACTAGTGCGTCATGCACATAGTGAGGGCTCATCTCGTTGGGAGATTACGCCACTTGGTCGCGTGGAGGCAGCCAGATGAGGAGTAAGACTGTCCGAGTGCCCGCCGATGTTGCTTCAAACGTGTCAGGCAGCCCTGATGACAATGAAGATTGGCGTGCCGTGCCGTGTCAGCGGTGCAACACGCAAGCAATGTTGTGGTGGAGGTATTGCACGTTCTGCGGGGCTTTGCTTCCGACGGTACTCGACGGGAAAGTCGTGAAGGACACACGAAAGATCCGTCGATCACGCACATTCTTGCCCGCAGACACCCAGAAGAGTCGGGAGCAAGACCGCCAAGCTGCAGCAGCCCTCTCGGCGCTTCGCAAGCTACATCAACGGTTGGTAACCGACGAGGGTTCGTATTTCAGCAATTGCTTATTTAGAGCGCGCGCGGTTCCTGGATGGATCTACGATTCCAAAACCGACACGGTTAAGGTGGATCCATGCGCTTGACAGACAAGCCCCGTGTGCCGCTGGCTATGCATAGTGCGGCTTCCCCCGATTGGGGGACACCGCTGGTTATTCGGCGCTTTGGTGCATGTGTACTTGCTCCTGCTGCCAGGGGACCGGCTATCGATCTTGACTATGCCAGCTCTGCGTACTGGCAGTCGTGGTGGCCCGAGCCAACAGATCAACCGCGGGCATTTCTCGATGGCTCGCCGGGACGCGACGTGTGCGTCGAGGCTGATCGGCGAGCCGCGTGCCCCTCACCAGGTCCAGGTACTGGTTTCCTAAACGCCCCCGGTCTAGGGGGCGGGTCCATGGTTCAGAAATGCTGGGGTCTCTTCGAGGAAGATCATCGTACGCATAAGCTTGGTTCAGGATGTTGGGTGGGCTTTTCGGTCGAGCAACTAGGCAGTTTACAAAACGTCGGTGCGCGCAATCCGCTCACGACGGGTACGGAGGATCTTATTACGACGATCATACCAAGTCGTCGTGTGAACTACGTCATCCATCCTGAGCAGCTTATCAAGATCATCCTGCGAAAGCAGGAGTCTCGCGCGCGTCGAAACAAACATTGGCTCGCGGAGCAGCTTTTGATCGAGAGACTCCGCGCGCGTACCACTGATGCGCCTGTCAGTGCTGGATCCCCGTCTCACTTGTCATATGTGACCTTCTTGTGGCACCGATGCCGCGTAGAGCGTAGAGCGCAGATGGAAGAAGCCCGACGGTTTTTGGCAGACCAGCGTAAAGACCCGAAGTCGCTGTTTTACAGGCACGAAGTTATAGGACCAATTGAAGGTAAAAAGCGATGACAATTATCGAAGCCCTTCGGTTTTGCAAGGATACCGGCCGATCCGTCCGCAGGCTTGGCAGCATGTCCGTGAAGTGGGTTCCAAACTTCGAGTATTCGTTTACTGCCGATGAATTGCTTGCTGAGGATTGGGAGGTAATGGGCGGTCTAGCGGCTTCTGGCAAGGAACAAGGAGTGCTAAAAGGGGTGACTTCACTTGAGTTAAAGGCGCTGCGTGAAGCAGCGAATCTTGCTCTTTTAGTAGGATCCGACCGTTGGGAGCTCCAGACGTCGAACTCGTTTCGCCGTATCGGCACTGCCCGTGGGGATGGTAACGTCCTGTGCGGGGCGGTTCAGTGGTGTGATGCGCATCCTGATCTCATGGCCGCTTCTGGTGTCCTTGACTATATTATCGCGGCGCAGCCGTCCGTCATGATCGAACTGCTTGAAGATCTAGAGGTGGCAACAATATCTTTTCAGCAGATGAGTGTGCTTTACAATCAACATTTAGAGTTTAAGAGGAAGTTTGCTAAAAGTTCCAAGCTGCTTGTAGCAGGCTTGGGCGCGCTTGCTGCTGCATTCGCGAGGGACGCGGAGATGAAATTGTCGGGCGATGGCGGCGATCCGCATGCCGAAGTACGCCGTGTCCTTCCGGCATTGCGCAGTGCGCTGCATGAAGCACTTGCGGTGTGTAATGCAGATCTTGCGGGGGTCAAGCCGTGCAAACCGTAACTGAACTATCTCGACACATTCATTGGGGTGGCGCGAGGTGTCGCATGAGACGCTGGGACCCAGAAGACGTCGGTAGCACCTTGATCCTCGTCGGGATCTTCCTCGCCGTGTTCTTCGTTGTCGGTTGTCTGTTATGGTCCGTCGTCAACGACCATCGCGACCAGTCCCGTTGCCGTGACCGCAGCGGCAACGTCGAGCACCTACCGGCGTCGGCAAGTGACTGGCGCTGCGTCGTCGCGCAGCCGGAGCGCGTGCCATGATCGGCCTCCCTATCCCGCGGCTCACCGCGACGATCCAGCCGCCGCCCAACCGCCACGTGCTCGGCGTGGTGACCATCTACGATACGACGCCGCCCGTGCGTCCACCCACCGTGTCGCTTCCCGCGCGTGTGAAGGCTGTGCATCACTGCTCGCGGTGCGTCGCCGCCGGGCTCAACGGCGCGGGACACAACAGCCGGAGCAAGCACTGCCCGACGATGGGCTGTATCACCGGAGGCGGTCCAACGGGACTGGACTACCAATCCAACTTTACAGCGGTTACCGCGGATCAGGTCACTGACCAGGACTCGGACGAAGTCCTCGGTGACGTCGCCCACCTCGCGACGATCGATGTGACTCCTCTGGATGCTCTCGTCGAGATGCTCGAAGCCGCTTCGTCGCACAGCGACCGGTCCCTTATCCCAGCGGCGCTGGATCGCCTGCTCGAGTACCTGGATCACTGGAGCGCGTCCTCGCCTGGGCGCGTCGTCGCGCTGTTCGAGCGGCTCAATCCTTCACGCCTCGTGCGCGCGGTCGGGCAAACGTTGCTAGCATCGACGCGGCTCGCCGGCGACAGGTCTGCAGTTCGTCGGGAGTTTCTTGGGCGTTTACTCGAAGAACTACGGATTCGTGGCACGGCGGAAGCGACCATCGCTCGCCTCCAGAAAGGACTCGAGGTGTGATCACGGAGTTGCACCGACGCGCGAAGTGGCTTCAGGACGGCGAGACATCACTGGTGGGTCGCGAAATGGCGTCGTTCGTAAAGCATACCTGTTCACGTGACTCTTTGATGTTTGCCAGAAAGAACAGCCTGTGACGTACGATCAACTGTTTTACTTAGACGGAGACCTTGCGAGGGCGCTCAACGCAGTCGTCCCCAAACTACCTAGTGCTGTGGTAGCTGTCCTGGCCACCATTGATGGCGAGCACGAGGGCGACGGTTGGCATTGGCTCGTGAGGCTAGAGTGTAATCAGTACGCTTACATCGCGGGCGGTTGTGACTACTCGGCTGGGGCAGATGTGACCACGCCTACCTGCGAGGCATTCGTCGAGCCGTCGCTCGAAAGCGCGATTCGCCAGGTGCCCGAGCCGTATCGTCTGGAGTTGCTCACAAATCTCGTAAAGACGAAAAAGCCGTTAAAACCATGAAAATTTATTCTATGGAGGTCGAGACTGATCTCGGCCGGCGCGTCGTTCAACTTGCCGCACCCCTAGATGTTGATCCGCAGGGGGACATGCCACCGCTATTCCGGTCACTCACGGAGATGTTGTGGCATGTGCTACACGAGGTAGCTGTTCAGGAGCCCTCTCTTACATCCCAGAAAGTGGAGGCGTAGATGTCTCAGCAAGGCGTCGAACGGGCATGGTGGTGGAAGGTAGCGATGCACCTGGACGAGGCCCAGCTCGCGACTAGCAATGTGATGCCGCATAACGCTGAGGATCCGACGCCGGTGTACGTGCTCCAAGGCAAGCTCAGGGAGGTACAGGCGTTCTTGTTGGAGATTTTCCGCTGGAAGGGGCTGTTGCCAGGCTCAGTTCCCAGCGCGCCAGTAGCCCCTGCTGTTGCTGTTGGGGGGTCACCGTCTGAGCACATGCCTACGGGACCAATGGCCCTAATGGGCGTAGCGCTGCCGCAGAAATACGCGTCTGTGGTACCAGAGGCTGCAATCTTGCCCCAGGCTGCAATCTTGCCCAAGGACATCATTATAACTAGTAAGATTGCTGAGGACGGAGGGGTTATAAACGACGTGGTTCCTTGTGCTGAGGCGCCTGAGCCCATGACAGCAGAGGGTCCCGAGAATCCCTCATCAGAGGGCAGTGATGTCGGCTAAGCTGCTAACTGACTTGCTTTCAGTGACGCTTTTGCGTCTGCACTGCCATCATACAGGGTGTCTTGAAGAGCTAGAGCTCAAGCGCTCGACTTTGGTCAAACCTTCGCACGAGGACTATGAAGCAATACGTCCGGCTCTAGATACAGCAGCGGTATTTTTGGGATGGCGGGTCTACCAGCACGTGTATTGGTGCCCTTCGCACACCGTCGCTAAGAACCTAGCGTGTGCGGGATGCCGGATGAGCTGTCCGGGATGTGTGTGCGCAGGTGGACCACGTGGCACGGCAGTGTTCGGGGAACTTACGGCACTGATCTTGAAAGGCGACGGCTTGTGAATAAAAAGCACGTATATCGTCACGCCCATGGCGTGACGTCTGTTTGCCGTGCTTGTGGGTGCAAGCGACGATCGTCGAAATTATCTAATGGGCGTAGGCGTCCTACCGTGGATGAGGGCAGTGGCCGCTGGCAATACCAGGCTCCTTGCATGGAAGATGCTTGGCAGTACCAGCGTCTACCGTGTATGGAAAAAGGAACAAAATGAGTGATCAGCGAACTGTAGCCACCGACGCTCTAGCTACCCTGGGTACCATTATCGACGATCGTGCCAAGAGGGACGCCGTTCACCTCGCGGTGATCCCAGCTATTGCAGGGCACCAGCTTTCGCCGGGGCGACGAGTGTCATTTCATTGCGGGGTAGCCTGCGCGGATGGACAAATCTACGGCGATGCCGTGGTTGGAATCGTCGATCCGTTCCTCGTCAATGACGTCAGCAAGGGGGAACGCTTTTGGCTCGTCCTCCTGCCACGCACGATCCAGAGCCTACGTCACGTCTGGAGTCACCCGGCGTTCCCGGACGCAGATGTGGCGGTTGAAGAGGCAGCCGGTAATAGTCGAAGCCCAGGCCCCAGTAACTGGGGAACCGATGACGTCCCAGCAGGAATCCTCGCAATCCGTCGGGAGTCTGAGAAGTGGCTCCGCGCGTTCTGTGCCCGTTCGGACTGCCCGAACTATGAGAGGGTCCTTGCCGAAGCTGCGGACCCGAGTGACTCGTGGGAAGAGGAGTACCTGCATTTTTCCGGCGTAGACGCGCACGGCGAAATTCCACCCGAGTTTTGGGTCCATGTGGAGGTCGTGCTCGGGCGCCCTGTCGAGCGCAAGCCGAAGTACTTCTCGTGCGCGTGTTGAGGATTCCATGAAAATCGATGAAATCATCGTGAAACTTGAAGCGTGTCGTGACCATGGACCGCGGCTGCATGAACTGGTGTACCAACTGGCGCGCGCGTTTCGCGAAGAACTTGCAGCGCTCCGTGATTATAAGTCATCCAGCGTAAGGATCCCAAAATGCGAGTGGAATTTCCACGCAACGTCCGGTACAGCGATCACCGCTGACACTGCTGCCGTATTGGATCTCAACCCAACGTCCGGGCCGCCGACCACTGCTACTAACCCTAGTATTCGTCTGACTTTTGAGTTGTCCCAGGAGCCTGAATTACCTGATCAGTGGGTGGGACGTTGCATCGAGCTTGACATCTCCTCTGCGGGTATGTCCCCGTTGCGCGCGCTCGAAGCGACCGCCGCGGCTGTGCGTATGATCGTGGCATCCTATAAGGATGCCGTAAACACACAAACTGCGCATCTTCGGCTGGTCAAAGAACTAACCGTTGTCGAAGCGATCACGGCCATTGCGAAAATAGTCAAGCGGTAATGTGTCTGGGCCTCACCATATTCGTGGCGTGTGTAGTGATTATGTACGCTTACTTACGCGGACATGATACGGGATACCGTAAGCGTGCATTGGAGGACAAGAGTGCTATGGTTGCTACCGCTGTTGCACGGTTCCGGGCCGAGCGGACTGCGGAGGTGTACCGTCAGCGCGCGATCATGTTGCTGCACGTGGTTGGACGAAACAAGGATCGGGCGTGAGCCTTGAGGGGCACACGATGACTGCTACCTACATAGCTGCCTTGTTCGTTGCAACGGGTGGATGCTACTTCGGACTCGACGGGATTGAGCCGTGGGATATCGCGCGTGATGCACGGCTGTACACTGGGCCGCACCCCGTGATCGCACATCCGCCGTGCGAACGGTTCGGACGGTGGGCAGGTGTCAATGCTGGTCAAGATGACGGCTGCTTCGCTGCGGCGCTGGCGTCTGTTCGTACGTTCGGCGGCGTGATCGAGCACCCTGCTGACTCGTTAGCCTGGCGCATCAATGGCTTGGCCGCACCTCCGCGAAATGGCGGTTGGATCTCGGCTGGCGATGGAGTCGGTTGGACGTGTTGCGTTGAGCAAGGTCACTACGGGCATCGTGCGCGAAAGGCAACGTGGCTCTACGCAGCACACACCGAGCTTCCGGCACTCACGTGGGGCGCGAGCGAGGCGGCGATTAAGCCGCGCCCTGGACGCGATCCTGTACGCGAACGGCGAATCGGCGCAGTTCAGCGCATGTCGCGAAAGCAGCGCAGAGCTACCCCGCCTCCGTTTCGCGATCTTTTGATTTCGATTGCGGCAACTGCCGCTCCAACCCACCAACTAACAGAGGTGAACATCCCGTGAGTGGTGTTAACCGGATAAGCATGGCAACACCTAAGCACAGTCGCTTTGATGAAAGTGTGTAGATATAGAATTTGCGTCGCCGTGTCCCGCTTATTACGGGTCCGTGACGTGCCCTGAATGAGCGCCCGACGCTGGACGACCTAGCAAAATAAAGGTAAAACCCAATGACAATTCCGAACGCGCCCAGCAATCAATCTTTGAGCCCCGATCAGTTGGCAAATCAGCTATTTGACGTAGTTGCCCAGCATCAAAGCGATCCCCGCGAGGTGGCCCGTCAGGTGATCGTATTTCTGACTTCGTCGCTCATCTACGCAGTCTGTGCGACGGCTGGTGACGAGGTCGCACGTAAGGCTCTGCTCAAGAGCGTTGGTGACACAATCATCACGGCGCCGACGGCTACATCCAAGGCGCCCTGAAGGAGTCCACGATGAAAAAAATACCGTCATTGTTCGCACGCGATGGAGCGATTCTCACCAGTTCGTACAATGGGGCTGCTCTATGGGTCGTTGAAGGCGAGGGCGTGGCTACCCGCAAGTGGGATGGCACCGCGGCTCGCTGGGCCGATGGTAAGCTGTGGGCGCGCTACGACGCCAAGCTCGGTAAGCTCCTACCGGAGGGGTTTGTAGCATGCCAGGATCCTGATCCGATCACGGGTCATCGTCCGGGCTGGGTGCCCGCGACGCGTCCCGAGGACAAATGGATCCGTGAGGCAGCCGGGGACACATCCTGGCAGGATGGCACCTACGAGGCGTGTGGACCGCGCATCGGGGGCAACCCAGAGAAGCTCCTCAAGCACACGTTGATTCGACATGGGACCGTCGAGCTTCCGGCACCACGTGATTTTGCTGGACTTGTCAAGTTTTTCCGTGAGCATGAGATCGAGGGGATTGTTTGGTGGCGGGATTCCACGAACGTTGACTGCGACAAGGTGAAGATCACGGGGGAAGCTCTCGGGGTTTCCCGCCACGAAGTGGCCAGGTGATCCTGTGACCGTAAGGACAAACAAGGGACGCAGACTAGAAAAAGATAAACGTAAGCGATCACGCGCGCCGCGCGGGACACCTCTTATGTCCTTGGGCATGTGGGTGCACTTGCATGGGCATGACATCAGTGGGGCTCCTCGAGATTGTCTTGAAGAGGCACTCATCTCCTGTGATAAGCGCTTGATCGCTCTTCAGGCTCGTGACGCGAACGCTCGGACCAGGGCCCAGATGTTATGGTTGGGCCGGTGGTGCATGCTGATCAATTGCGAGCTGTCGGGCCTTCGGACCTGAGGTAATATGAAGAACCAGCCAATTAGAGAGCCTTCGGAACGCGACTCTTACGCTCAACCTGACGAAGTGCCGCAAAATCAGCGGCCTCATGTCTTCGCCTTTCATCGTACAGCTGGAGAGTGCTTAACCCAAATCAATGACGCGTTCTCGAGCTTCTTCAAGCTGCTCGGCTACGGTGTGACATACGAAGGGTCGTCACGAACTGGCGAGTTATGGCACGAGATCTGCGACAACGAAGGCATTATCTGTCAAGTCTCGTTCGGGACCCCGATCGCGGAATTTCTTGCTGACCTGCCGTATCTCGTAGATGGTAAGCCCGGCATTGGACCCACCGATTATTGGTGTGCATGCCAGGATAACGAGAGGCTGCGCGGATTGTTAGCGCGTGTTCGATCGGCGAAAGCCACGGCAAGCAATGCGTGTGTACCTGCAGAGGTTGGGATATGCCACTCTCCGCCGAACAACAACATCGTTGCTGATGAGCTCAAGTGAAGGCCGAAATCAGTTTTAACGCGGACGGCAGTCCGTACATTGAATTCAGCATGTTGTCGAGTGCGGAGAGGTCATTGATCCAGCATACTAGGGCCCGCCTCGGACTGTCACATGTGAAAGATGACTCGTGCTATTTGGGCGCGAGTAATAATGCTGCTGCAGATGCCGAGGTGGCTTCGTGGACCGCCGGGGTATGTAACAAGCACGAAGGACTGCGTTCTCAGCGTTTATACATCCGTGCTCCTGGCTGTAGCTTCTGGTGTGTGCCGATCCGTGCCGTTGAGGGCCAGTCGATCGAGACGTATTGCAACGGTCGTTCATCCCAGCGTGATCCGGTGGAGGTAGCTACGGAGCCGTCGATCTGGGAGCGTTGCACAGCGTGTGAGTTAGCTGCGGATGAAGTGAGTCTTCGCGGAAGAGACGAAAACGGTTGCTGACGATCTCGAGAGTAGCTCTACTGAGCCTTCAATCTTGGAGCGTTGTACAGCATGTGCGTTGGCAGCGGATGAGGTAATCCATGCGGCGAAATCATGCTGTCTAGCAAGGGCTAGGAAAGTACGTGCGGTGTTAGCGGCCCAGGGCTAGGTTCAGTACGGCTATCAAGGAAGTCACGTGTGATAACTTCTGACAAAAATCCTCCTCCGCTCTTCCGCCACCAGCAAGAGCTGTTTGAGTGCACGCGTGATGTGGTGGCGTGGGCCGTGCTGTTTGAGCAAGGCTTAGGCAAGAGCGCTCCTACGATCCGTACCGTTGAGCATCTCTACAGAGAGGCGCGAATTGACGGGGCGATCGTCGTTGCTCCGAACGGTGTGCACCGCAATTGGATCAGCGATGAACTGCCGAGGCACGCTGGCATGCTGTGGCGTGGGATGGACTGGCACTCCGATCGTGGCAAGGGGCAGGACAAGGCTTTAGAGCGGCTGCTCGCCGCGTCTTCGCCCGCGCTGCCGTGGTTCGCGATCACCTATGAAGGAGTCATGACACCGCGTGGGCGGTCAGCTGTCCTCAAATTCAAGGATCGTTTCCCGCGTTTCTTGCTCGTAATCGACGAGGCTAGTAAGGTGCGTAATCCCGAGGCGCTACGTACCAAGAAGGTAGCTGCGCTACGGCAATTTGCCTCGTATGTAAGGCTTCTTAACGGAACTCCTATCGGAAACTCCGCTCTCGATGTGTACGCACAGATAAAGCTCCTCGATCCGTTGTTCTGGGCTCGTCACGGGATCGGTTCGTGGACTGCCTTCAAGTCGCGGTTCGCGGTCACGCGTAGGATCCAGGTCGGGGGCGAAGACGATCGTGGGGGGCGTGGCAAGTACAGCCACGAGCAGATCGTGCCTCATGACGCGACAGCGGACGGGGTCGCGGCGTACGAGCAGCTTGACCTATCGGAGATCCTCGATGCGGACGAGATCAAGGAAGTGACGCGTGTGTCGGCTGCAGCGACACCAAAGACGATCGGCCGCACGATCGAGGTCATCGTAGGTTTTCGCGAACTGGACAAACTGAAAGCGCTGATTGAACCGATCTCGACGAGGCTCACCAAGGAGGATGCGGGCGTCGAGTTGCCTCCTAAACTATACAGCCGGATCCTTTTCGACTTGCCCTCCGAACAACGGCGTGTCTACGATCGCCTTCGCGAGGAGTACATGGTCGAGTTGGAGTCAGGGGCACTCATCACCGCGCCGCTCGCCCTCGTGAGAATCCTGCGTCTCCAGCAAATCGCGTGCGGATACCTGCCAGATCCTGACGATCCTGAGCACCCCAAGCTGTTTTTTGATGACGACGGCAAGAACCCGAGGCTTCGTCTCCTTCTTGAGCGCCTTGAAGACACCCCGCACCAGGCGATCATCTGGGCACGCTTCACGCACGATGTCGACGCGATCTGTCGTGAGCTCGGGCCGCCCAAGTGCACGCGGTACGATGGGCAGGTTAGCCAAAAGGAGCGGGACATCGGCATCGATCGTTTCAAGGAGGGCAAGATCAAGTTCTGTGTCGCGAAGGCCGCTTCGATGGGCATGGGGCTATCGCTTCCGATGGCCAAGAGCGTCTACTATTACTCGAATACCTTCTCCTACATCGAGCGGCTGCAGAGCGAAGATCGGGCGCACCGACTCGTCGGCGGCGGCATGGGGGCGGTCTGTTACTATGATCTCGTCGCCGCTCGAACCGTGGACGAGAAGATCCTGAAGTCGTTGCAGGAGTGCCAAGACGTGGCTAATAAAATTACCGGAGACCGTTACAGGTCTTGGTTGGAAGTATGATAATGCTGGACCCAAATGATCGCCATACTGTCTGCCCCGGCTGTGGATGGCACTGGGCATCTTGCTGTCGGAGCACTGATCGCTGCGATCAGCGTGCCGCGCGACAGCACACGGTAACTCCTCCTTGCAAGGACTTGCTCCTCGCAAGGAGCAAGTCCTTCCTTTGACGTGATTCAGCTCTCCTTCCGGCAGCGCGGAGCCTCCTGTTGTTCGAGGATCACACGCGACGGTCGCACTGGATGGTGTTGGAGGGCTGATCATCACGAAGGAGAGCACGAGGGATCACTGTCTGCTCCGTGCGGATCTCCTTTGTATAATCGAGAACGCACACGGTGAAGCAAGCGCTTAGTCAAGGAGATGTTAATGTTTGGTAGTGCAGCAGATCATTTCGCGGTGGACTGCATTTTGTTTGTCATAGCCTTGGGGTGGTTGTGTCAATCAATTCGCTGTTCTGTAAGGTTAGGGCATTGCACCTGTGAGGTGTGCACCGTAGGTAATAGACTGCCGACCATCACCGTGACAGGGAGGAAGCGATGAAGGATCAAAACAATCCTGCTTTTGATGTGATCCAGCTTTCTTTCCGGCAGCGTGGATCGACCTGTTGCGCGAGGATCACGCTCGACGAGCGTACCGGGTGGTGTTGGAGGGCTGCCCAGCATGAAGGAGGACACGACGGTGCACTGTCAGCAACGTGTGGGGCTCCTTCGTATAATAGGGGACGTGCGCAATGAGGTATCTATCAGGTATGCTGGACGATACACCCGGCAATAAACTTCCTAACGTAATCACCGTGAAGGACCGAATATTACTCCTGTGCGTTGAGGTAGGTCTGGAGCTGGAAAATCGTCAAGTTTCTTCCGCGCCAGCGCTGGGCGCAGTGCCCCATCCAGCATTACGTGGTGTGCCTGAGCAGCCCCGTCCAGCATCACGTAAGGTGTCCAAGACATGAACAAGGTACAGCCAAATCGAGGAGAGCTTTCGCTTGACGGATCGACCTCAGCTTCGATAGGCTCCGCTCCGATGCTTCATGCGGATGGGTCGACTACAGCTTCGCCAGGCTCCGCTCCCCTCCTCCCTGAGGAGGGGGCGTTCGACTACGGGACTGATGCCGATCCGGACCAGGAGGCAGTTGCTCGGGCATTCGCCGAGCTTGACAAGCTGACGCTGCAGGCAGAAAGGGTCACCGTGCTCCGTAAGCAGTCAGAGGAGAGGCTTCAGAAAGTCAAGCAGGCTGAGGAGCAGTTACTCAACAAGGACATCCCAGAGCTGCTGGAAAAGATGCACCTTGATGCGTGTGTTACGTCCTCGGGCATCCAGGTCAAGGTCAAGCGCGAGATCAAGGCGTCACTGCCGGGACACGAGCGCGTCGAGGACCGTATGGGAGCACTACGGTGGCTCGTCGAGCACGGACATGGGGGAGTGATCAAAAATCAGATCTCCATCGCACTTGATCGTGGCGAGGACACCCGTGCAGATGATTTAGTCGTCGAGTTGCGAGGTAAGGGACTCAATGTTGAGTCCAAGAAAGACGTGCATGCCTCGACGTTAGGTGCCCTCGTTCGCGAGTTGGTGGCAGAGGGTAGGATCGTGCCTCGCAATCTTTTTAATCTATTTGATCAGAAGGTTGCAAAGCTGTCACGCTAGTCAATACGGATCTCTCACGAGATCTAGCACCAGTGCAGATTGATCCTGCCGGTGAGAAGCAGGTCATGGAGTGGGTATGCTGAAGGAAATAGACATGCAGGATGAAACTGTAGCCCTTGAGGATCTCTGTGGCCAGCGAATGCTCAGTGGACGCGGTGAAATGGTTTTGGAAAGTGCAGAGACATCTGACGATAATGCCTTCGTCGTCGTGTTGCGGCTCGACGGTACGCTCTATTGGTTTCAGGAGGACCCGGAAG
>Ga0193692_1000023_pt1 | contig 45460 bp, 72 predicted proteins | sample L3a1metaG_FD_144917 | JGI IMG/M metagenome (GOLD analysis project Ga0193692, IMG submission 144917) | Soil microbial communities from a riparian zone of the East river system, Colorado, United States - L3a1 | ecosystem: Environmental > Terrestrial > Soil > Riparian zone | place: USA: East River... | reverse complement strand
AGATTGAATGAATGCCTCCAAGAAATGTATCTGGATTAGCTAAACGAGTTCCACGACACAATGTTAATGCACCGTGCTCATCTAGTTGGATGTTATCCATTCGCATAAGGCCATTTTTAGCCCCGCGAATATCGTCATCCGATGGACGCCATCCAGATTTAAAATCATTAACGATTAGAGTATTCATTACTTTAAAATCATCATCTCAGATGCTTGGCCCTTATTCTTCAAGTTAGGGAGAATAGAATCGAATCCGTAGAACTTACCTTCTTTTGCTGCCATTGCGTCGCGAATTAAAGCCATCCTACTAAAATTCTGTTCAGGGCGAGCACCAGCATCCATTGCAGTATGTCGAGCTAAATTCCTTAATTCAACATTATTAAACTTACCAAACTTACGTGCAATGTCTAATGCTTCATCTGAACTTTTAGCATTTGCTAGCGCTGAAGTTAAATCTTCTGTGAACTTTCCGCCTTTAAGTGCTCTAACTGTATTTGCACCTATTCCTTCTTGCTGAGGGTCTAACATGAGGGGGTTAGCTGCCTCAATTGATTTCATTACAAAATTCTTTCCACCCTCACCAGGAATGCCTCCAGGGCGATTTGTATTGTAGTTGGGATGCAATCGATCAGCAATGTTCCCAATAGTCGCAAAAATTGAGCCGCGCCCAGTTTGAGATGCAAAATCTTTTCCTGCCTCCTCTTGATACCTAAAAGCAGGCATTTTAGAAGCAACTTTCGCCAGCCTAGACTTGTTCAACATTTGAATTAACTTGACTGCCATTTTACCGGCCGGTGCCACTGCCATAGGCATCATTGCATGGGCAATTTGACCACCAGGTATAGCGTCAACAATTCCAGAACGATCGACGGAATCCGAAAATGCGTCGATGTCATTATCGTTTAAATTGGAAAGCCAATCCTTAGCTCTACCAACCGCGTCAATCGTTCCAAATGTTGAAATCGGCATTATTTTTGCTTCTTAACAAATTCACCAGTTTCAGGATTAAGTCCATACTCTTGACGATCAATTTTGTATTTGTCAAACGCCCCAAGAACGAAAGCAGTCATTCTTGCTTGTTCTAATTCCTGTCTTTCAATTGCTAGTTTTAATGCTTTGTTAAAGCTCTGTAATTCTGATAGTTCATTTTTGTTAATTTTTACCATGTTGCAATTGCCACCCTTTTCCAAGTATCAGTTGCTGTACAAATGTAAATGAATCCTGTGTCATACTTCATGTCGCCAAGTGTTCCTGTGGCTGCCGCTGTTGCAGGGGTTAAAAGCGCAGTAAGTCTAAATAGCGTAGCCTGACATAATACTCCAAGATTTGCTCCATTTGTTACAGTTAATCCTCCTGATCCAACAACTAAGCAGCCAGTTTGAGAAACCCGAAATTGAGAAACTCCATTCTTTTGGCAATCAATAAAATTTCCAGTCCAACCAGAAGTTGAATTGAATCCAAGAAAAGTTCCATTAGTATTCCAAGACGTTGAAACTGCTTGTCCCGCAGGAGAAATGAGAATTAAAGGAACATTTGTAGTGGCTGTTCCTCCAGTAATTGGAGCACCAGTAAATGAAACTGATGAAAGAGAAAGAGCACCATTTGCTCCGAAAGTATCAACGGCACTTTCGGTAAGCGCAAGAACAACATTACCTAGTGTGTCGTAAGTATATGCAACAGTGATTGGCATCGTAATTTCCTAAACTGGATCTCCCAAATATCTACGGATATATAAACTATCCGCATCTTCTGTTCCTGCCGCTACGTTTTGACTTGGACCAATTGCTTCAATTGAAGTTGGATCGCTAAGATATCGACGTAGATAATTCTCAAATGCCTCGTCTGAAGTCAAAGCTGATGTAAGTGTCAGCCCGAGTGCAATTTGCTGTTTTGCACCTGTTGTTAGTACTCCATTAGGAGCGTTGAGAATCCAAACCCGCATTAATCCATCTCGCCCTTAGTGACAGTTCCAGAGCTATCACTTAAAGTTGCAGTCCCTAAAGTTGACGAAGCATCTTCTTTAAAAAGCGTTTCAGTAGTCGCGGTGACTGTTCTCTTATTTCTCAAATAACTAAAGATGAATTGAATCATCTGCCGTAAAGAACTTGTCGTATTTGGTACGGCTGCTAGTTGTGCCGAAGGAGCATCATCAAGAATAGCATCAACGCCAGCGGACGAAAGAGCATACCCAGATTTATCATTGTTTGTGCCGACTGTGACCGCAGCACTAATAACAGCGTCCACTTTCCCACCAGTAAACGTAATCTGATCTGTTTTTGCTTTGATCGCCCCAACTTCGCTGTCAACAAAGTCGTCAATCGTATCGACTGAGGTTTGAGATGCCCTCGAAGATATAGCCGCATCTAAGTTATCCTTAATAAGTTTTCCAATCGATCCAGCAGTTGCAATCGCTGAAGTCAATTGATGCCACATTGCTAATATTCCAGCAGTACTTAAGCTGAATCCAGTCTTATCTGCCACATTAGCAGAAACCGTAAATCCAAATGCTGTAAGTGTTCTTGCTGTAGTATCCCAAACTTTGTCCGCCGCTGCCTGTGTAAACGACGCTGCTGAAACAATTCCTGCATCTACTTTATTTGTAATTGTAAAGACAAATTTGTCAGTCGTAACCTTAACTGCGTCAACGACGGTTTTAATTGCATCAATTGCAGTTTTAGCAGTCGCTAAATTAGCTGCCGTTGCCAAAGTACTTGAAACAACATCTAAATTGCTCAACCCTAAATTGGTCGCCGCTTGGGGGTCATAAGCCACTAATTCAAGTTCAAGAGTTAAAGGAGCCATATTTGCTGCCCCCTTTAGCATTACAACCACTCCATTGACTCCTGTTGCAATTGCAGCATCTGGAATATCAAATCGATAAATTCCAGGCATATTAGTGGCGTCTACCTCTTTAAATCCACCAGAAGAAAATGCAGAAGTTGCAGCAGCTAAAGTAGCAAGTGTAATTGAAACTGCTGCGGCTAATGGTCTAACATAATATCCTGTTAAAGATGCCGTATTAAAGACTAATCCTGTTAATCCGGCACCAGTAGTAGATGATGAGTCTTGGATAAAAAGATAAAGTGAAACACTTGTTGAGCCTTTCTTAATTGTCTGTTTCATATTATCCTCTTAATCCGCCAGACATTCCAGGATGAATTTTCATTCCTCCACCACCACCTGAAATTAATGCTTGAAATGCACCAACATCAATTGAAGCAGGATACCCAGCACTTCTTAAAGCTGCCCCACCACCAGCAGTAGCATTAAGAGTATAATCGTTTCCAGCCGCATTTGTATAAGGATCAGCAGATAATGTAATGTCATTAGTTCCAGCGGCTAGATTATTCCTTGCCGCAGTTGTATTATTCCGATAAGCGTTATTTAAACTTGTAAAAACTTGTGGAACAGAAGAGGAATTAAATCCATACCCTCCATTATCTGTAAATAAATTATTGATAAGAATTAAATTGAGTAAAGTGGCTACTGTAGTCCTTACACCGTCATTAGTATTGGCGTGAAAAATACTATTAATTAAAATTAAAGTTGATGTAAAGTGAAGTGCTGCCTGATCTATACCATAAGCATTTCTAACAACTCTAGTGTGCAAAAAAACTTTCATCGACAATCCCTGGTTATTAGAATCACTAAAGATTCCATTACCAGTATTATCATGAATGTAACAGTCGTAACACAAAAGATCACCATTCTGGAAAATAGCATGACTTGTAGAATTCTTAATCTCAACCCCAATTAAAACAAGGGGAGAAAAGTAATAATCTCCATTAAAATCTCCGCGTATTGCAACTGAGAACCCATCAAGAATACATTTTTCAAGAATGACTAAGGGGCCAGGATTACTTGTAGAGGCGATTAATGCCTCTGCTCTAGTCCCAGCAGTATTTGACATGTCAATGTTAAGAATCTTGTATGGAGTACTTTGATTGGCTGGTGTAAATAATTTCGTGCTATTTGTTGCTGTTGTAATTAGAGGACGTGTCCCAAGATCACCAGGCGTAGTTCCAAACCCTTCCCAAGTTAACCCTCCTGTAATAGATGCAGGAATCGAGAGAGTTGCAGTTATTGTATACGTTCCAGCTTTTACATATGTTCTATTTTCTGCAACAAGGGAAGTAAGATTCTTAGCTAGTGTAAGTAATCCTCCACCCATCCTGAATGTTCCGCCCGTTGCTCCGGCAGTTCCACAAGCCCGATCTAAAGTAGCTAGCGCGCCAACAACAGCAGTAATTTGATAAAATCCAGTTGTAAAATTAGTTCCGGCGCTTATCTGAACAAAATTACCGACTGAAGTAGCCCCAAAAGGAGAGCCAGCAGAAGATATTTTTGTATTATTTGCGTCAATTACAAGGTCAGTATTTGAAAGTTGAGGAGAAGCCTGATTTGAAAAATCAGTTCCAGACGCACCTGTAACAAATCCTCCGCCATTGAGGTCGTTACCGTCTGATCTAACTAACCATTTTGATAATGCTGGTAGTGCCAAAGTTAAATCTCCGCAGACTCACCAAATCTTGAGGGTAAAACTGGTCCGGCCATAACAGATCTTCCGGAAGTTGGTGAAAGTTGCGGAAACTTTGCGATGAATGTTTCGTGGTAGGCTTTTTTGAAAATTTCAGTATAAGATTGATACCGCTTTAACATCTTTGCTGCACACTTCAAATTCTGTCCATCACCTTCCATTCTGAAGCAGCGTTCAAGAACGAAGTACTTAATCATTCTGCGCCGAATATAATCTGGAAGAGTTCCAATTTGATTGTATTCAACGATTACTCGATTACCTATTTCCGACCCCCAAAGGTTAGAACCAATAGTAGCAATACTACTATCAGGCACGGGATGAAACCTGATAGTATTACGTCCTTGTTGGTTAAAAATGTAACCTTCTGGTCTAGAAGCAGTACGAGAAGTGTCATTGAGATCATGATAATCCCTTGCTGAAAAAGGATCAATTTTAATCCCTTTCCAAGTTATTCTTGTGATGTCTATGCAATCGTCAGGTAATACATAAGTCGCAGTAGTAGCAACGATATCTAAAGCAACTCGCTCTTTAACACATTTCACCACAGAAGCAATTTCTGACTCGCCTTCTGCCGTGAACCGATTTATTGTCGCCGCTGTCCAAATGGGCATTAAACAATCTCAAGTAAACTATCAATCTCTAAATTCGTATTGATATACTCTCTTGCGGTTCGATTGGCTATGATACAACCATGAGAGGCATCATTGGCTGCATTATCTCCATGAATGAAGAATTCTGTTCGAGCATTAAGCAATTTGAGAACTGTTCCGTCTGCTTGTAAATACACTAACTGCATTGCAATTGGACCTAGCTTTTCATGCTGTACACCAGGAAGTATTTTGCAATAACCTCTCGGCGCCGGACCAACAGTCCTAACATTTTGATAAATTGGATTATTTCTTCCTAATCCTCTACCAGAATACCCAGTGGTTAAAACATCACCGCTAGGCTTTAAAAATAGTCCAGATCTTTGATCGTAGGTATACATTATCTCACCTGTAATTGTGGTAGATAGTCGCTTAATGCCAGCCGCCCAATGCGAAGTTTGTATTCCATTAGGCCATCAAAATATTTCTGAAACCATGCATCAGCCTTGATGTATTCCTGCATTTGATCCAAAAGATCGGCTGTAACGTAATGTTCAATCAAAGTCGTCATGTCAACATGAATTTGTGGAGTATCAGTAGCACCTAAAGTGTCTGCTGTAGCTCTGTAATATACAGTCATGTTTCCAGACCCAATCGTCATTCGAGGTGTAATGGCCACTCGCTTTGAATCAATTGGACAAAACATGTATGGCTGACCTTCCATTAATTCCCAGTCAAAACGGATTTTATCAAAGGAGCGACGTGTATCCGGATAAAGCCAACGATTGGTGTTATTATTGAATATAGCAACAACAGCAAAATAATCAGAAATAAGACTCCTAAAGTCGTAATACGATAGTAAAGATGTGAAGTTGATGGTTGCACTTTTCTGAATGCAGCCTGAGATAACTGCGATATCATCGTAGGCATCTTGAATCGCATCATTTACGTCTGCGGCGGAATAAAAAGTAACCCCGGCATCTTCCAGGTTATCCCTTATATCCGCCGCCAATGAATCTCTTGTCGCCATTACTAATTTTTAGGGGCTACCGTTACACCAGAAGTATCTTTCGGGTCCACTTTTGTGCCGCCGGTGACATTGTCGTCCTTTGCTTTAAGAAGTCCGAAAGTTGCGCCTGCGCCAAGAATCAATTGTGCTTGTTTTTCATTAATAAACCCAGTGTAAGGTCCAAAAGTTCCAACAGCAACAATAATTGCTGCTAAACCAGTCTTCCAATTTGTTAATGCTCTTTTCATCCCCAAGTCTCCTTTATGACAACTTCTTCATAACTTCGTTTACCAAACACCTTTGGATCGATAATAGGCTGGCGTAACTCTTCTCGTTGGACTGCTTCTTTTAGCCCCGGATTTTCATCCTCATCGAATTTCTTTCGAGCTTCAACATTAAGGGGCATTATAATATCAGATCCGAGAATGTGTGCAGTTTCGCATCGCGTATCTACCCAAACTTGACTTCCAGGAATCTCAGATCTCATCTTATTGCAGAAGTAAACATCTTCAGTATGGTTTACTCCTGTAATGAAGAATGGCTTTGAGATCTTCCTTAACACCGCCACTTTAATTAGACAAAGTGAAAATCCAATCGCGTCACACTGCAAAAACCCAGCTTCATTTGCAAGCTCTTTATAGTTGTCGATAAAATGTGTATCTAGACTGTTAAATTGGCGCTTAATGAAGCTGAAAATCATTGGATGATAAGGATAGCCACGAATCATTGTGACTCCAGCAACCACATCCTTATCGTAGTCAATCATTCTCCTCAACCAGTTCGGATTAACTTGAACGGGAGTAAGAACGTCATCGTCTAAAAACAATAAATAGTCAAAATCAGACTCTACTGCATGTTTGCCTGCAAAATTTCGCATGTTGTCAATTGACATTCTACGTGGCGCACAAATTGCAAAGTCATGTTCTGGATAAGATCTACCAAGCCTATACCACATTTGATTGTGATTCAAATATGCAAGTTGGTCTACGGCTGTAAGTGTGTTTACTGCAATTAAGATTTTTGCCATTGTAATTACTCCACGTTGTCTATAATAATGTTACCATTTTTGATAAATTCCCAGGTCACACTAGAAACTAGTAGTGTTCCAAGATACTGCCATTCAACAGATGTAATATCTTCTTTTTCTGCTTCTTGTGGATTCCTAGTTGAATCTCGTTGCCATTTTAAAGAACACACTTCAAGAAGATATTTATTGTCAAACTTCTTTAAAAGACGATATTGTAGTCGCATGTTAGCACAATACCATAAAAAGGGCAAGCTGTCAACCCTAGATTTGTGTCTAGAATCAACAACTTGCCCAGATTTACTACATGAACCTCAAAAACGCCTTAACAGCCTGTGTAACTGCAAGACGAGTTTCTGAAGTCGAGGTAGGAAGTGAATCCACAGATGCAATGCTCTGACCAAGAAATCCATTTTGTAAATTATTTCTGGTTAAAGTTTGAGCATCTGAAGAAGCCGCCGCAACAGTGGAAGCAATTGTCGAAAACGCGCCACCCAAACGAGTGTCGGTAACTAACAATAACTGTGCTCCAAGTGCAACTGTATCCGCCGTTGGAATTGTATTCGCGCCAGTCGATTGAGAACGAGACTGCAAACACAATTTAACATAATCGCAAACACCATAGGATTGAACATCACCAAAGGCACCTGCAACAATGTCATCCAAGGCAACGCCGAAAGCAAACGCCGCCGCTTTAGCTGCTCCCGCAGTTCCAGGAAGAACTACAGCTAAACCGTCATCAGTCCCAGTCATTGTAAGAACAACCGGAACTCCGCGAGGAATCGTGGCGGAAGTTTCCGCATTCTTTACACGATTGATGATCTTTTCTTTTCCATTTCCTAAAGAATTTGTTCTCACGTTTCATTCTCCTTTAGGATGCAGTAAGGGTGCGCGGGATTCCGCCCATCACACCATGTTTGCGGCGATTATTCAAACAAACTTGACCCATCCAAGCCATGTGGCCCAAACGAGAATCGCCCTTTAACGGTTTGGCAAAAGTCTTGCCATTTTCATCTTTGAGCATGTCAAATTCGCGTCCCTGCATGTATTTCACACGAAAGAACTTAGTATTCAACATGTAAAGACTGCCATAAGTCGCAGCAGAGACAAGATTGGATTTCACATCCGGAATCTTCTCGTCCATTACGATGTAGGCTTTCTTGAATCGAGTGTACTCGAAGGGGAAATTCTTATCTTCCGAGTTATCGATCTTGCGGTACTTGAGATAGATCGCCTGAACAAGTAGTTCGTAGGTAATCTGATCGCAAATAATCAAATCAGGCGGGCCGCCAACTCCCAACGCGCAGGAATTGTAAAGATTGTCCATTGCAGCCATCAAACCAGTCATCGTCGTTATAGCATTAATATCCTTGGTTTTATTTCTCCACCAAGTTGACGTTGACTGATTAATATTTCCAATGGAAACAGATGCAGTCGGATCAAATGCAACAAGTTTCGGCAAAGGCTCAATATTACTTGAACCATTTACCGGACTCGTTTTTGGAGTTGCAAGAGCACCATCACCGGAGCCTTGAAAAAAGACTGTCGGCCAATGTTCTTGAAATCCCATTTCCGCTTGCATCATTTTTGTATCAACCATGTCAATTAATTTCTTGCCACGGTTCTTCAAGACTTCTGCCATCGAATATGAGATTGGAACAGCTTGCTGTCTCCATTCCCAAACACTTTCAGTTACGCCGTCAGTTGTTGCATCCCCAAGTTCATCGTAGTCAGCATACGAATCGGCTTGTGAAAGTGCATACAACAACGGTAAGCGAATGTCCGTTCCACCATCCTCAGATTGATAAAATTCACTTGAACGCAACTTGTGCATAAAAGGATTAGCAGACGAAATCTGATCTGCCATTGATTTGCCGTAGTTCGCAAGTGATTGCGTAAACAGCGCATCAAAATTAATCGTTATCTGAGAAGGAGCAGAAGCGGAACCAAATGTAATACCCATTTAATTTAGTCCTCTTCTTCTTCGAGTTGTTTCATAGCCATTTCTATGGCTTCCCTTCGAGTGGGGAGGGATTTAGATGATTTTTTGTGTTCATCATCTTTTCCTCCACTGGATGACAGCCGCGCTGTTGCATCTTGGACATTTTTCTTTAATCGATTTGCTTTGTCAGAAGTCCCGTCTTTTGTGTCGCCGGCTTCTGCTTTTGCTAAACGATATAACTTTGTGAGATAAACCTTCGGAGGAGTATTCTCTCCGCAAGTCACTTCATCCATCAATTTCACAATCTTTGGATGATATAACTTGAAATCCTTAAATTCTTTCGCAAGTTCGCCAATTGCATTGTTAACTTCACGTTGCTGGTCACGTTGAGAAAGTTCACCAAATTTGGTTTCCATTTCCTCTTTTTGACCATCAAGAAGTTCTTTCAACGCGCCAGCAAACTTCGGAGCAATCCACTTGTATTCTCCAAGATGTTTTTCCAACGTTTTAAGAATCTTGTCGTCAGTAGCTTTCTCACCTTTACTTGTGAGATCACCATCTTTACCAAGTAGACCAGCTTCTGTTGCAAGATACTTTAAAATTCCAGTTGACTTAGTAGGATCTTTCAATCCACGAAAAAGATTTAATGCTTCCTTTACTTCTTCGGGGTCATCCTTTTCGCCGCCGTCGTCATCTTCATCGGATTCATCTTTGCCTTTCTTGCTGCCTTTATCATCACCCGATGAATCGCCACCGCCGCCGCCACTTCCATCGTCAGCCTCATCTTGTAAAACTCCTGTTAACCACCACTTCTTCATTGTGAATTCTCCTTGTTAAGTTTTAGTACGGTTTTACAACTTTCTTCTTACCCTTTTTCTTATTAAAATTATTCATGAACTTAGACGTAATTGTCTTTTTCATGTCGTCCATATCTGGTTCTTTTGGTGTTTTAGCCATTTCGATCTCCTATTGTAGCTGAGTACTTAATTGATTTTGGATTTCTTCGCCAGTTGGAGGAAGTTGTTGCGCTACTTGTGCCTGCGCCGCCTGATTTCCTCCCGGCCCCATTTGATTTCCTGACGCTTGATTTGCTGCACCAAGTAAAGTCAATTGGGCTGTCTTTTGCATCTCCTGAATAATCTTTTCATTCCTATAGCCAGCACGGTAAGCACACTCACGCACAAGCAAAGGAGATAAGGCAACTTGCGGAAATTGATTCACATAAGAGAGGAATTTCAGGAACTTCTTTTCTTCCTCTGCATTTTTCTCAGGCGAAGAGGAGATGATCTCGCAATCAATTTTGAAATCATAACCATCGTCCATCTCCTCTCCAGCCACGTATTGATATGTTTTATCAGGATTAACCTCACCTAAAAATGCCTCACCAGGATCTTGACTTAGCTGCGCCCAAACCCCTTCAGTAAATCTTTCTGCCATACACAAAAGTGCCTCGCGCCCAACTGCTTTGTACAAACCCATCATCTTTGCATCTTCAGCAGAGTCACGAATATCAGATTTTACGGCAATTCGTTGTGTCTCAGTTGCAGTTGTACGGTCACTTCTCCCGCGATCCGCAGAACCTTGCCCCGCAACTTCATTGAAGTCATCACGTGAAATTACAAGCGATTCTTTAACCGTCGCAGATAGCTCCGGATTAGATATCGGGCGAATTTGATCCGCCATTTCGACGTTAATGATACTTCCATCTTCATTAGAAGTCAACTTGTCCATTTCTTCTTGGTCAAGTTTTGCTCCAACTGATTGATATTTCCTTAAAAATCTCTTTCGATACGCTCGCATCATTTCGCGAGATTCATTGTACTCATTTTGTGGGGATAGCCATTGATATACCGGAGGAATTGGATACCATCCATCATTATCAAGATCCCACCGTACTGTTTTAATTGGATTCCGTTTAAAATCAACTTCCCAAATTACTTCAGAAGACGCATCAAGAAACATGAAACGCTTTTTAGCTCTCATGTCCCAAATATGCCAAACTTTAAGAGTGTTTTGTAATGGCTTTTCCTGTCCATCACTCGATAATGATGCTACGACAGAATATTCATCCGGCGAAAGTACTACTGACTCTTTTAAATAATCGGACTTAAGATTCTTGATATTCTTTAAGTCGCTTATGTCAAAGTACTCGTAATACCCAAACCAGTCACAATGATCTAATTCTTCCGCGTCACGAGTACCAACACGAAATCTCTTCGCCGGAATACGCTTGGTGTAAATCTTTTCATTCTCAGGTAATTCTTCAGGCATTTCTGCTATGCCAGTCTCTTCAATGTCAATGACTTCTTGATCTTCGCCCACTTTTGTGACTTGATCTTTTCTAAGCGGCGCTTGAGCAAGTGGATTTCTGATAAAGTCTGCGGCGTATCCAACTTCACAGACACCAAAACGCCACATGGAATCCAAGAAAATTCTTTCACATGTGTTGGCAAACGCTTCTCTTTCATTGGCTATAACCGTATTGAGTACATCTTCCTTTAACTGCGCCGATTTCATTGCAAACTCTTGATTCCAATCTGCATTTCCGGGGCGCGGTGTAAGTTTGTATTGTGGATATGAAAGAAGAATATTCGCTGATTTTGTTTTGATTGTCGAATAAACGAGGTTCACCTGATAAGGTTTTGCTCCCCTAATTGGTGTCACTGTTTGCTTTCCCTTGTAGTACTTTTCGAGAATGTCACAACTCCACATGGTTTCCCATGCTTCGTAGTATTTATTTGCTCGACTAATACTGTTCTTCCAAAATGTATTCATTACATTTCCAATTGCGTTTGTCGTGGATCTGGTTTACGATTCTCGATATAGTTTTCGATACATATTTCAATTGCTCTATCAAGAGTTACAGAGTAGGCTCTTACAATTTTGCCATTGCGAAGAAGCCCGCAGGAAAATCTTCCATCTGGTTCCACTGTCTGAATTGCAGAAAGTAGAGTGTCTGAAGCTAATAAATTGTTAAGTTTTTGAAGTATCATTGTTAGTTCCGTTCGTCCGATGCTGCTAAAACTTCCCCTACATGTTTTTTCGAGAGTCTATTATACCAAGCCATGGATTTTCTTGGGATATGGATGGGCTCAACCGATTTTCCTGATCCGTGAATTGCGAAATAGTACCGTTCTGTGTCATAAAAATGGTCTGTGATGGACTCTTCACGATCATCAGAATAGATTGCTTTTCCATTAATTGATGTAAGTAACTTCCTTCTTTGGGACTGTAACTCGGAAATCCCATGATAGATCCCGTTGGGATATTCTCTAGTTCTTTTGATAAGATAAAATCTCGGAGCATTTAGTTCCCCCGTAATCGGATGTCTGACATTTGGATTGAGAGAAAGACATTCGTTAATACGGTTCCGAGTAGCGAACTCATTATTGTCGGCCGGCGACCAAGGCAGCGGCGGCCCTTCAATTGATTTGGTAACATATTCATTTGCAACTGTCCAAAATCCACCCTCTTTTTGTGAGTGCTTATTAAAGATGTCTGGATCAGCATAATTCCCTGCATAAATTTCGTCGCCGCTTAAGTCATAGATATTTTGCCGATGTTTTGAAATAACCGTGTTTGGCATATAATACTCTCTATAAGCAATATGCCAGGAATTAAGGGCAGCGTACCAGCCGCAAGCAGTCGGGGATGTTTCACCGTGATCCAATACGCGATACTTATTTCCACGTCGATCAATATCCTTAAAAAGTTGAACGCAATCTTTAGGGTCAAGAATTGAGGATGGATGTACGTAATGTATTTGTGCTTCACTGATTCCCCATTCGCCCTTAAAGTATTTCCTAACCCAACTTTCGTCACGGCCCTTCATTCGGGCCATTGTTTCAGGATCACCTAATGCTTCATCAGTAGGCGCCTGAAGCATGACATGCCCAGGTTGTAAATTGACAGATTCTGGATGATAATTTTGATAAATAAAGTGAAACTGAGAATCAGGATTACAGGCCAAGAACATATAATTTGGAACACGCGGGATGCCCCAGTCATTCTTTGGCCATTCTGGAAATTTCTCAAGATATTCACTCGGTACTTCCGCTTTGTCCCATCGTCCAATTCTAGCATCAAGGACAATGTAAATTGCTTCCATCATCTCTTCAGCCTGGTCTATAAACGCAGAGTTAATTTCAAGGCCGCGCAGAGATTGTTCATCAAATGCATCTAAATGCATCAGATAAAAAACTGAATTGTTTTTAAGAACGATAACGCCAGACTGTGTATCAAATGTCCGAATGGCGTCTTTAGGTAATACTTTAAGAAGTGTTTGAAGCGTGGTAGCTTTTAAATCTTTGAAAGTTTGACGAGCAATAACTGATCTATAGTTTGAAAATGTGAGGGCGAGTGTAACAGCTTTTTGGCATAAAACATATGATTTACCGTTATTAAACCCGCCCGATGCACATTGATTTCGCTCTTTCAACCAAAAGCAATTCTCTTGGAATTCATTGCGAAATCGTATGTCAAGATTCATTACTTTGCGTCAAGAATAATCTTTACAGCCTTCTCAGCCGCGCCAGGAAATTCATTCTCTGGCATCCGAATGAAGTACGAGGCTAATATTCCAGCATTAAAGATCTTTCCATCTTTTTGAATTCCGTAAGCCTTTTCAGGCACGGTACGAACTCCACCCTCAAAGTTTGGATTGATCTCAATTACCTTTCCGCCGAACCGTTTTGCAAGCGCGTTGGCCGTCTCTTCAGTAGCAAAATGCCCCATGAAGTTTTCTTGCGTACCATTTCCAATTTCCTGATTCACTTCTCCCATGTTACCAGAAATGACCCGCGCCGTAATAAAAGTTGGGACAAATGGTTCTGGTTCCGGTTTACACCCTTCCGCAAGTAGAACTGCAAGCCAACCATCGTAATTCCAATCAGCCATTACTGACGGATTGAGAATCCTGTCACCCCAAGGAGTGTTTTTAAAAACTAATCTTTTTCGTTCTTGCATTACCAACTCCTTTCAGTAGCATACTGACCTGCGGTTTTATTTTCAGAAGACTCTCTAAACTTTCGGAGAACTTCGTCTTGAACAATTGCTGAAAAAATTTGTTGAAATCGAGCAACAGTTGCTTCAAGTTGTTTAATCCGAAAGTTCAGATGTTCAACTCTTTCATGCATATGGTTATACTTGCGGTTGAATTCAGCTTCGAGTGAGGCATACATCTTTACTTCTTGTTCTGATGCAGGAACGGAACGTCCACCCTGCTCAATTTTCATATCATCGTTATCCACTGTAAACACTCCTTTATTATTTCACTACTCGTCGTAAGTTCCCATAGGGGCATTAGGTTCTCGATATTTCCCTGCAATAAACAACTCTTCTTGATAGTCAAGATCAACTATCATTGGGCGCACAAAAATGTAGCGATACTTCATAACTTCGCAATGTTTTCGTGCTCGCATTGTTGCATCTTGCAGGTTCCCATCAAAAATGAAAGACTTTGTAGCAACTGGAATGGTTCCAAATCGATACCATAAAGTCCAGAATCGTGCTTCTTTTCCTTTTAACGGTGTGTCAAGTGGGTCTTTCGTATCAGTCATTATGATAAAACCTCTTGTGATTTAGTTTCAATTACTCTTGGAACCAGGATCGACGCAATCCCATGAATACTTCGACCATCTGGGGACGCACCAGACTGAATCGTAATATTGATGATTGGTTGTGTGGATTGTTCTGGTTCCAAAACTTTGTGTAGCTTTAAAGCCCCTTCAGTTGCACGAATTCGAATTGCATCATCGCCATTCAATGCAAGATTCGCTAAGTTTTGTATTGTTTCTTCTAAACTTAAACCGTTTTGAGATAAAATCTTTTTAAGATCATTGGACTCTTCTCTCTTAAGGCCAGAGTCATTTAAGATCTCGTCAATTGCACCATCGTTGATAATTGGAGTTAGTTTCATTTTGTTATTTTAAGGGTGGCCCACCGCTCAGTGAAACCACCCTAGAGTGAACTCTCAGTCAATCCCTGCTGATTTTTTCTAAGCGGTACCTTTTCCTTTTTATATTTCGATATTAAGTTTCAAAGGGAACTGGAATCGATGGAACCAATTCCCTTTGCCCCGTAATTAGTAATGGGTCCATGCAAATCGTTTCGATTAGACTCCAGGAGTCGGAGGCTGCGGAGGAGGAGTAGTTCCAACCGCACGCAACTGATCCAAACTTGTATTCAATGCGGCCATGAATTCGGGATCGTCTTTGTCACCACCCTGAGCAACAAGATTCGCAATAAAATCCGCAATGCGAGTTGTCTGCTCGTCCAAATCTTTCACAAACTTCTTTTCAGCGTCAGAAAACATTTTCCTTATCTCCTCTTGAAATAAAATCTGTCGAGCGGCTAAAGTCTCTAACCGTTCAACTACTTCAACGCGCATGTAGTTATACCGCTCGTCGAACTTGTTAATTACGACAAGAAGAAATTCGAGAAGATCTTTAACTTGTTTTTCATTCATTACTCGTCTCTCCCTATCGTATGAATTTGATCGCCGGACTTCCTTATGTCACGCACGAAATTATCCGGCCGCTCAATAGAATTCTGAGAACTTGGATTGTTACCGTTATATCGGCTAATGAAGAAACGAAGTGGGGACTCCTCAACTCGGCGCCGCGCCAAATCTTCATCGTGCTGTCTTGGTTGTTTGGACATTAATGTCTTCCTACCCAAACATTACTAAGAAAACCTAAAAGATTCAAGAGCCAGAGGCAAACAACGACAATTACAAATACGTTAAGTATTGTCTTAATAGGCTCAGCCATCGGAATAAAACGATTAATAAGATATAGACCAACGCCAATAATAATCAAGATAACAATAACATTAAGTAATGGCATTATCTTCTCCTAGTCTTGTTTTTTCTTTTGATCTGCTACGCCAGCAAGATGCCCCATTGCTTCCCGAGCATCTCCACTAACTTCAATGAACTGATCTAACTTTCCATTAACTGCTTTGTGATATTGTTTAATATCGTAAAGAATCTTTAAGATTCCTCCGAGTGCAATTAATGTCGGCGCCGCAGAAACGATTAATGCAATTTTAACAACATCTGACATAATTCTCGCTAATGGTCCAGGGTATCATTTTTAGCCGCCGCCGTCGAGGGGTCTAACAGACTGAAACCACGAGCCTGTAACACTTCCTTTCGACGAGCGCGCCAATCTTGAACTCTAATTTTAGTTGCTAATCTATTTAATTCACGTTCGTTCTGTCGCTTCTCGAAGTTGTTCAACAGGACTTTCTGTAATTTCTCTTGAATTTCCTCGCGCATTCATAGCCCCCAATACTTCGTTTTCCTGATCCTCAATTAAGCCTAACAAAAGGAAATCGTAAAGAATACGATCCGTGATACGACCTTTGATTGATTCTTCCGAGTGAGAGGTTCCCGTCTTGCAATAATTATCGATTGCCCGGCCATGCTTTTTGCTATATACAAGTAGAACTGCTTCTGGAGCAATACCAATTTCTTTCGCGATATCTTTGAAGTTTGCAAGACGATCTGTGTCTGAGTTCGCATACTCCTTGCCTTTCGTCTTTCGCATCTCTACCATTTTCTGATAGTAGCGATCCATTAATGAATCAAATTCTGGGAAAGTCATTTCACTCCTTGTAACTGTCATTGTTTCCACCCCATTCGTTCAGTCACGGGGTTAATCATTTTGAATCCACTTCGCGGCCACCCATTGAAGTCATCTGCATTCTTTCTTCATAGGATTTTGAATCTGCACCAGCAATAATCCAACGTCTAACGGCGTTGATTTCTTTCCAGTCCAAAGGATACATTGGTGGCATTTGTGTTTTCCCCATTCCAGTCATAGCCTGCATGATCCATGATTTCTCTGGATTGTATGCAGAGACAAACAAACTCACAGTTAAGAAATTCTCCAACCTAATTCCATTCGGCGGCCTTTCCCCGCTATGACAACGTGTGCAGCGCCGCTCAATTACCTGCCGGGCCGACGGTTGTAAGAGAGGATTCTCCACCTGTTGTGCAATTAAAGGATATAAAAATACCCATCCAATAATTCCACCAATAAGCCCTGTCCAAAATTCTTTAGTTTTCATCTTTTATTCTCCCTATAGAACCCGTAAGGATCTTTCATCCCGTCGCGAAAAAATTTTGTACGCAAAACTAATTTGCGCCCTTCCAACTCTTTTCTCTCAAGCCACGCCTGAAAAAATTCCCTAACGTCATTGTCACGCAGTGTAAAGTAGTTGATATAAATACCATCAATTAAAATCTCAGGAAAAATTTCTTCATAACAATTCTTTGTCTCTTCGTCAGAAAAAATTTTTTCAGTTAGTTTTAATTTGCGCGTAGCGAGTTGTAATTTCGAAAGTTCCATATAACTCCTTGCGTGTTCGTGTTCGTGTGAGGTAGGCCGGAAATCGTCTGGATAGAATCCTCGTGATTGGGGGAGTACCCGTACCCTTCAAAGTACTATTACAGGCATATTACTATGTACTACGTACTAAGATTACTATACTTACTAGAACTAATGTACTAAGTAACAAATGGTACTTGTATTGATTGTACTTGTATGTTAATGTCATACTACTATGATAACAGTATATAAAGTGGTAAACAGATTTGGCATAACCATTAAGGTATGCCGTACTCGTAAACAGGCTGAGAAGCAACTTTCGCCCGGCGACTGGATTCAGGTCGCCCAATACTTCGGGCAGAGGAGATACTAACTATGATGAACAGTGTTGTTAGGACTAACATGGTTACACTCAATTTGTACTTTGACGATGAATACTGGGAGGCGTTTGGATCTCGGGCATTTGAGACCCCAGCGTATCGATATCAAATGATCCCAATCGGCTACTTAAAAGAGATGCCTCCCTATTGGAAATGGTAAACGTCTCAAGGCCATGTCCATACGAATGGCCTTTTAATTGCTATGGATTGTAAGCGCTTACATTTTGTATCCTTATATAAGGGAGATCGTACAGACTCTCCCTTGAAGGATACTACAAACTACACAGCATCGGAGGCCGCGTCATCGTCTTCATCGTCCTCGTTCGCAGTAGCCGCCGCAATCGATTTGATAAGTGTGAGAATCGCTTCCTGGGACCGAATGAAAGCGTAAATCTTCTGCGCCTGTTCCTTTTTCGCTTCTTTGGAATCGTTCTTAGCCGGGTACAAAGGTTGAAACTGTTTTACGAATCCGCCGACCACCTTGGGAGAAACGAGAGAATCAGTGCGGAGAGACTGTTTAGCTTCACTCAGTGCAAGCCGTGCGAGCCCGGTGTTGATAACGTCAATCAGCTTGCCTTGGTCATTGCCAACAAATTCGAGAGCCTTTTCCATCGAATCAACGGGAGTAAATTCATACTCCTTTTCGACGGTCCGGCGTTCAAACTTATCAAGGTCAAATAAATTCGATTTTGCAACCTTTTTCTGGACGTTCGAAATGTTTTCTGTATTGCCGTTTGTTGGAGACATTGTTATTATCCTTTGTCGTTTTTTAGTGGTTGTAGCCACCCTTAGAGTATAGGGGTAATTGAGGTCGATTGCAAGGATTATTTTCACTTCATTTGAAAGTCTAAATCGCGTCTTTTGAGGTGCTTGCGGATCACCCGTTCCTGTAGTGCCGCTGTAGTGCCACTGGGGTATCGCTAGGGTAGCGCTGGAGTGCCAAGGCAAAACGGGCAAGTGCCCTATTGCGTTCGAGTTAGGAGGAAAAAACTCCGTAGTGTCCCTGTCACTCCCCCCCCCCTTCATGCGTACAGTGGGCGATGTTGTTGATTCTTATATTTTTTTTTATTATGAATAGAACTACAACATACAATCATCTTACTTTTAAGGGTATTTCATAACCTCCTTATTTCTCATACGTTTACAGAATATATGAATACAGGGGGTAGGGACACACAGGGACAGTGTACGGCAAATAACCCGTAAGTGACTGAGCCACTAGGCACTATACCCCTTGACGTGGCACTACAGAGGCACTACACTAGTACTCCAGAGGCACCACAGAGGCACTAACTCGCCGGGCCTCCCCCACGAAAACGCGAAAAACGTAATTTGACTTTTCAAATGGTTTGAAACACAAATAGAGCGAAACGAAAGATGACTACCCCCCTAATATTGAACGACACCAGCGAAGCGCTAAATACAAAACAGGATAACCAAATGCCAGAAGAGACAGATGCACAGCACCTATTAACGATCTTAGCAAAGATGCAAGCTGAGATTAATGAATTAACAGAGGATAAAGGCAATCTCGAACACGAAAACAAGATACTCACCGGCGCGCTAAATTGCCATCGGTTAATGATGTTTCCGCGTGGGAATGGAGCGGACTACCTTACAAATTGTAGCAGGGTAGACATATCTATCGTTGATATGATCGCAGAAGACCCAACGTTAGAGACATTATCCCAATTCCATAAGATGCATCTATGGTATACTTCACGCGCGGCCGAATTAATCGACAAGCACAAATCAGACAAAATCGTTAAGATAGCCCGCGCAGAAAAACACGCCTCCGCAATGAAGGAGGTAGACGCCATAAGGCGAGAACCAAAAACCAAAACGGCCAAGTTAAAGCTGAGTCAACTTGATAAGGCGCTAATGGGTTTACGTAAGACATTTTCAATGTTAGATGATAAATCGTTTATCGCAATGGTCAAGGTGACACCGGCGTACAGCACAATCACAGAGGAAGATATACAGACTTCGATTGACAAGACAAAGGATAAGAAATGAAATACATTATTTGGTGCATTAGATGCTGGTATCGTGCAAGATATACCCCTTGGTAAGCGCAACGTGTCATAAACAATTCCAAATACAAGGAGTCAATGAAATGACAAATCGATGGTTTACAAACAACGGTAGAGCAAAACGAATTGCAAAGGAATTTGAACAGTTTAGAGTGTTCGCGACGTGCAATAAATCGCTTCTAGTCCCCGAATTAAGACTATTAGAATTAATTAAGAATGTTCGAAACAGTTGGCCGCAACTAGGATTAGCGGAGGCTACAAACCTTACAGTGTACATTGTTGGCATATACGACAATGATAAAGTAAGTATGTTGTTCAGAGAGGAACGATATCTGTTAGGTGCATTAGTAGCGAAGGAAATACGGGAGACCGTAGCCTTATGCAACTAAAACAAAACTGTAGCGTGTGCCAAAAGCGCTATGATAAACAAGTCAATACAATCAAACAAGACACCTCAATACCGTCCGAGGTATTAGACATTACAATCAACGCCATCCCGCGCCCAAAATCGGTAACCGTGGAAAAGGAATTCCACCTAGGCAATACGATCCTAGTTACATATTCGTGCAAACATACTGTAACCGTGCCCAAAGTTGAGTACGAAGCACAAGGAGCGTACAAATCCCTAATCCATGGATATGAATCATACGACTACCAGACTGAAGGAGTCAAATTCGGATTAGACACAGGATTGAATTTTCTATGCGCCGATGAGCAAGGATTAGGCAAAACGCCACAATCGTTATTAGTTCTACGTGAGGCGCAGCGTAACGGGATCAAAATTTCACCTTGCGTAATAACTGGCAAGGCATCCACAATCTATCAGTGGATAAGAATGATTAAGGAATGGTTTGCGGATACTCCATTATCAGTATGTCCGGTAGTGTCGAGCAAGAATGTAATATTCCCAGGATTTGACATTTACATATGTTCGATGGACCTGCTACCGGACGTAGTTGATAAGCTCATTGCCATAAACCCGGTATCAGTCATTGGCGACGAAGTACAATCATTCAAGAATCGAGAATCAAAACGATCGAAAGCACTAGTCAAGTTATGTCAACATGGCAGTGTAAAGCACAAGATCTTTTTATCTGGGACGCCGATCAAAAACCGCGCGGGAGAGTATTTTACCGCACTCAATCTATTAGCGCCGGGTCATTTCCCATCGTGGCGTCAATTTTGTTCCCGGTGGTTAGAGCCTAATGATAAAGGCATTCCAACCAGAATAAGGCCCTATGCATTGGCTGATTTTCGTAAGTTAACATCGCGATGGATTATCCGACGTGAAGTAAAAGACGTACAGAAGGATTTACCACCGCTAAGAAGAGTAACGCGGGGAATTGAGATTGTAGATCCGGTTATCAAGAAATCGTATAACTCGCAATTGGATCTATTTGACAATTTCCTAAACCATGCAGGTAAGATTAATGCAATTGAGCTATTAGGATGGTTAGCCAAATTACGACGGTTAACGGCGAGTGCAAAAGTGCCTTTCATTGTTGAAGACGCGAAAGAGTTTCTTGAGAACACAGAAGACCGTAAACTGGCAATTGGCATTCACCACAAATCAGTGCGTGATGACTTAAAGTTTCAATTAGATGAATACAAACCATTATCCCTAAGCGGTGAAGATAGCGCACAGTCAAAGGATTGGATTGTACAGAAATTCAAACAACCTGATTATCGACTACTCATCATTAATGAATTGTCCGGCGGTACTGGTTTAGACGGCCTACAATGTTGTTCTGATGTATACGCAATGGAACGCCAATGGAATGCATCAGACGAGGACCAATTCGAATCACGATTCTGTCGGACGGGGCAAACTAAACCAGTACTCGTAACATATCCAATGGCTCATGGTACAATCGATGAGTACTTTGAGGAAATGGTTGAGGACAAACGAAAGATTTGTAAAGATGCATACGGTAATGAAGGCAATTGGTCATTTTCAGACGATGAAAACAGTTTACGTAGTTTATCCGAAAGAGTAATTGCAGGGAGGCTATAAGCCTGAGCAATGAATGAGTGGAATTAAACAATCGAGGACAAAACATGACAATCAACCGTAATGGAATTAACTGCCCTGGATTTGAAGCGGCGCTCCAATTTGTGACTGCCCAATATCCATGGATGCTGGTCGATTTGGATTCAATTTCATTATTGCCGCAACAAGAAATGCTCGGCGCATTCGGATTGTATCATCCAGTATTTAGGACGGTACGAATTAGTACGGCGCACGATACGGTTTTAGACTTCATTGATACTCTAGTCCATGAATTGATACATCACATTCAATACACTACAAATGCATTACACGGACATGAAGAGTTAGAGCGGGAAGCAAACAATTACGCTTACTTAGCAGTTAAAGAATATAAAACAATTAAGGGGATACCGTTATGGAAATGACAGGAAAAGTTACAATCGAATTTGAATTACCAAAAGATTCTTCTGCCAAAAGCACTGGATTATTACTTGAAGGCGTTATGGAAGCAGCAAACGCTCAAGTAAGGCAACATGGCGGAAAACGTATACATTTCATTCTTGCTGTTGAAAACCGATCCTTTATTATCTATGGTGAATATATCGAAGGAAGGGAGTTCAAGACATGGAAATGAAATGCTGGTACGTATTAATGGGTGACGGAACGTATTATACAATTTCTGGACACCATAATTACGAAACAGCAAAAGCAATTGCTGAATCTAATTGTCCAGATTATAAGTCATTGGCTAATTTTCTTTGCATTCCACTTGAATGGATTGGGGAGTTAGGAGTTTAGTTTATGGTAAACAAATTCACACATGAAGCAATAGATAAGTCAGTGGAAGAATTAAAAGAGGCAATAGCAGGATCACAACCACCTTATCTTCATGTAATGAATTTCGCCCACGTAACACAATGTCCAGAACTACAACAATTTTTGATTGATGCAACACAAACACAGTGTCCGCACTTCATTCATGGCGTAGTTTTAGGTTTGATGATAGTCAAGAATCAAGAAGAGTACAATACAACACAGGAGTTAGAGAAAATGTTCAAATTGGAGAAACGAAATGAAAACATTTGAAGAGGTAATGACTGAATTAGGGGCAAAAAGTAAAGAAGATCTAACATTAGAAGGAACATTAGCAATAAATGTTAAAGAGCTTCTAAAACAACTTGATGAAAATCCAGTGGCAAAACAACAGCTTGAAAGACTTGTTAGTTGGGCAATGGTATTAACATTAGTTGGAGAAGATCCAATTAAAATATTACGTACAATCATTCGCTGCTCTATAGTTCAAGGATACGAAATTGCAAAACGAATGTATTCACCGGAGCTACCGAAATGACCCGTTACCCATACTATTTCAAGACTGGAATAATTCACGACGTTGTTAAAATATGGATTCATGGGCGTGGCTACGGAATGTCACGTCGGCGGGTGGCCAAAATGATACTGCGTAAGTTAATTATGCAGTGGACAGGATGGGGACCATTATGAAATGCGAAGAGTGTGATAAACCTGCATTAATGAAATATGTTTGTGACATATGTTTTTCAGTAATGTGTTCTGCTGAATGCAAAGCAAAACATATGTCAGGCATGAGTAAGCCAGGGCCATTAGGAATGATGTATGGATTAGGAGAGAAACAATATGGGAATCTCACAAGAGAAACAAAAAGCGCAACAGAGATTAAAGGAGAGACTGAGGGAATCAAAATTCCCAAGTCGGATGGCGATGCTAGCTCATAAAGCAATAATTGAAAACAAGCCATTAGAGGAATTGATTGCGGCGGACAAAAAACGCATGATACGAAAACATTACAGCGCACTACAATGTGAGGACTGCGGCGCGACAATTTCGGCCAATAAAACACATTGCTTACGCTGCTACAATAAGCGTAACAATTTAGTTCAGCCATTCACAATGGGGGATATCAAGTGATGTTTCATATTGGTATTCGTCAAGGGCACGAAATACATATTTGTGTTTATGATTTGTTAGGTGAGATAGTACATCAAGCAATTTATAAATATGCCAGTCAGACCTCATACTTTGAATACGAAGGACAGAATTACGTTCTTGTAGTTAACAAGTATGCAGTAGTCTGCAAAATGGAAAATGTGTCCGAATTTTTGGAGGTTCCACAATTATGAAACACCTACAAATTGAATTTGAAAGATCAGTGTCAGAATTCCGTAAACGTGGAGCGACAGATAAAGAATTAGAAGCTACAAGACTGACTTTCTTTGCTGGCGCAAATGCATTTTATATTTGCATCATGAATCTCTTTGATGAGGATAGAGAGCCTACAGCAAAAGATTTACAAGTAATGTTAGACATTCACAATGAATTAGAAGAACACAAACGAAAATACAATGTAAGGACGTTATGAGCATAATCTCACTTGAAGATTACATGAACATTCATGGATCTGTTATTATTGGCTCGTATATTCCAAGAGAAATTGGAGAAATAATGTTAAAGTTATCAAATGGAAAGTGGAGATTAGTAGAAACAAGATTCATGATTATGAGAGAGGCAACAAGAGAAGAGTATTTAGCACAAGACAGAACATTTAAATCAAGTAAATGGAAATACTATTATGAAGTGAGGACGGATTAATGCCCGGTAAATTCACATTAAGACTTGACAGCTCACAAATGGTCCTAGCACTAAAATGCCCCACGGCGCACGATTTTGCGTATGTCCAAAATCTGTCGCGTAAAAGGGAAGATAAAGTAGCAATGGATCGCGGTACGGTAATGCATGGTTTACTCGAAAGATACTATCATGGTATTTGGGGTAAACTCGGACCATCAGAAGCAATGAATTTTGCAGTGAATGGGTTGAATGAATTAAAGAAGCAAGTACACTTACAAGACGACGACTACAAATTACTCGGAATGCGCTTCATGGAATACTGCATGAAGTATCGGAACGACAAGATTGAGATTGCTACAATCGATACACCACAAGGAAAGAAGCCGGCATTAGAAGTTGGATTTTCAGTTGTTCTTGTCGATAACGATATGTTCTACTTTGTACTTGAAGGACGTATCGACATGATAACTGTAATGAGTGGACATAATGTAGTTTGGGACCACAAAGCACAGGGCCGGAGCTATTTTTTGTTCGGGCACAGTGTTCAGTGTCTCAACTATACTTTGGTGAGCAACACGAATATGTTCATGCATAATTACGTGAGACTACATCAGAAGGTCCAACCAAATACATTCGATCGTAAGTTGAACTACATGGAGCGTTGGCTTCAGATACGATGGAAGAAAAAGGTAATTGACTACTTCTATAAGATTGCATCGAGTCGAATGGAAGGGAGATTTGTTGACAAGGACTTTCCTCAGCCCGCGTGTGCAGATATTGGTTATGGAAAGAAGTGTCCCTTCACCGATGTTTGCTCTGAATTTGATATTGGTCGAAGGAATGCAATAATTGGTTTAAACTACATGCCAAGAAAAGCATGGGAGCCGTGGTCTTTTGATGAGATCGGATTGGAGATTGAATGAAACCTCAAATTCTGAAAAGTAGACGTTCAAGTCGCTATTGGATAGTATTCTACAGTTGTGCTGCATACCAAAGATACGGAATGGTATGTCGAATTCAACTTGGTTCGTGGCAACAAGCAATTTGGTATCTTGAACAACAATACAAAGCAGGGAGGGTTATTCGGAATGACACCAAAACTAAGATTGTGGTTGAATAATGCAATTCGTTACGGAGGCTCATTTGTATGCAATTTCGCAACGGCCTGTTTTTGTGCAGATCAGAAGAACTTTGAGATTCTTTTGCCTGTGCTAAAAGTAATATCAGAAAAGTATCCAATATACTTTACGGATGATACCAATGCAAGGTGAAACAAAAGAGGCACGGCTCTTTAGATTACATATAGTCTCTATAGCAAAGAACCTAAAAAAGAACGATCCATCTCTTTCACAACGAGAAGCACATAAACGAGCAAGAAAATTAGCAAAGATGGATTGGAAACAAACAAAACAAATTATTTTGGGAGATTGAATAATGGAAAATGAAACATACACATATTTAGTCCTTGATGACGGAGTTGATGGTTTCATTCAATGCAATGGTAAGAATGTAATTCATTCAACTTTCCGCCATGCGACGACATGGTTTGATGATGAAGGTAGTTTATTTGAGATTGAAAAGGTAAAAAAGTACGCGCCACATGCAAAGTTAATGCGTGTAACGGCGACGGTAGAACCAGTATGACACATCCTTGGTTTGAAGAGATTGTTTCAGGCTGGATGTTAATCGATGGCATGGAAGATATAACTATGCGTATCGAAAGTGTTGGGTTTATGATGAGGAAGTTTAACATAACTTTAAGTGATTTAGATGAGCAAGAGAGAAAGACATTAGAAATGATGATTGAATCTCAAATTGCTCGTGGAATTGCAAGAGGAGATTTTGCACCATACCTATAAGGAATAACACAATGCCAGCAATAAAGCACATACACACTTTTGAAAGGTTTCGTAAAAATCCGGAAAGCAAACACTACGGCGGAACCTATAAATGCGTTCATCCCGGCTGTTCGTCATTCTATAAGCATGACATGTTAGCCGGAAAGAAGGCAAAATGTAAGTGTGGACAGGAGTTTACAATTAATCCTAAAATTCACTTTCATTTAAAAAACATGGTTTGTGCGAATTGTTCTGGTGACAAGCGACAAAAACGAATAGCAGCGGCGGAGGAATTTGCGGAGGCCATAATCAATGCTCCGTCATTAACAACCATCACAGCAGATACATTGCCTGCGCCTGAAATGGAAATTGTTTTAGAAGAGCCGAAACCAGAACCAATGCCAGAACAACCTGATTTGTTTGAAGAAGAAGAACAAGAAAATCTATTTGAGGTGGAGAGGACATAATGGTAAAATTCATTGCAGATCAACGACAAGACCAACCAAATGAAGCACCATTGCTGCTTGGATTAGGAATTTCAAGAGGGAATGTTTCTCGTCTTGAAAAAGGAAATCCAATTCTAATTCGAGGTATTGAAATGGGGTTAGATATTGACATCCTAATCTTCTTTAAAGAAACAGACGCAGAATTGGCAAGCGCAGTTGAACCGATGATTACAGATAAAACAGAATTACACACATTCACAGAAGGAAGGTCATAACCAATGCCAGCAATGGATCAAGTAACACCAGATTCAAAGTTTTTTGGACTCTTTATTGGGAGATCTTCAGGTGGAAAGTCAGTAGCAGCGGCGTCGTTCCCAAAACCGTTAAAGAATTATGATGCTGACTTAAGGAAAGGATTTCTTGGGGCCAAATTCCTGGAGAAAAAAGGAAACGATTGGAAACCTTGGCCGCCGAGACAAACAACAATCGAAATGATTGAAAAGGAGATGACTTCACTTGAAAACCTCTACTTTGTTGCAAAACAAAGACCGTATGAGACAATTGAATTATCGTCTATTGGATCTTTACTTCGAATTGCAATTAATGATGGCCGAAGACTTATTAGCGCCGGGCGTGAAAAAGGCGGCGTGCAACTTACGGGACCGGGAGATTACAATTTTGCGTACCAAGCTATCTACAACTTATTTGACTTCCTAAAAATGTTACCGTGCCACGTAATCATTGAAGCGCAGGTACAAGACAAGTGGGGAAAAGATGACAAAAAAGACAGAGCAGGAAATCTCCTTGAATACCAAGAGAATATTGTTGTCGGAGAAATGCTTGCGGGAGTACCACCTAATCTTGGGGAGTCGGTTCTTGGAATGTTTGATGAAGTCTATCGCTTCTCCAAGAATGATGATGGAACAAAACATTACGTTGAATTTCACGGCAACATCGCAAGATCAGTCTATGATTTACCACGAAACAAAGTGGATATCACAAACAAGGAGTTCTATCCCGTATGGAAAGATCTAGTTGCAAAAGCAATTTTGAAGCCTGCGATTTAATTAATTTGGGAATTATTCTCTGGTGGATCGTAGAGAGATTTCTATGAAATACACAATTTGGATTTGGGCAGAAGATATCGTCCATGCGATGTTCAATGCTGTGCATTACGAACACTTTGATTCATGGGAGGAGGCAAACAGATTACGCCAAATAAAGCCGGGCTTATCAATTTACAAAATCATAGTTGAGAGGGATGACAATGAAAAACGACTATAACACAAACGAGCTGTTACAATTCATGATTCCGGGACTGGAAATGGGAATTCGTACATTACAAGACCAGATCGCGGCGATCAAATCGATTGTTGCAGGGAATGTAAAGGAGCTTCCAATTAAAGCTACTGGTAAATGTACGTTATGTCCAAAGTCATTTAAGAATGAAATGGGGCTACGAGTACATGTACGTAGAATGCATCCTGCAACTGGGGCACATGAACGTAGAATGAGATTGGTGACAAAGAAAAGAGCATGACCATCGAAGAAATTATCCATTGCAAAGACTGTATCTTTTTTGAACAAATGGATACTCGTAAGGATTTAGGATTTTGTCACAGTCAATCGCCGGTGATTTTGCTGGGTGTAGGAAATAAGACTGGGCATTTTCCAATCGTCGCACAGAATTGTTATTGTGGAGATGCTGTTAGACGAGAACAATGACTTATCGTGGAGTTTCCCTAAATAATGACGTTTAATAAGGGAATCAAAAATTCAGATTGTTTTCTGAGCAAGATCCGTTATGAGCGGTGGCTTGACATATCTGGTGTCCTAACTTGTACGGGATTAGAACAAGACTCCACGTAATAATCTCCTCCAAAAAGGAGAAACAAAGCACACCACTGAGTGCTATAAAATAAAGTGGATAAAGGAAACAAAAACGATGAAAATTAGTATTCCGCAGGGTGATCTCCTCAAAAATCGTCCATTACCTCCTGAATGGTATAAGGCGGTGTTTAAAAAGATGGAGACAAGACCGTCAAAGGATCAAAAATCAACCAACTTTGTTGCAACATTTGAGTTGGAAGTTGATGGTCGTGAGATGGATGCTCAATGGAATTCAAAACTCATTGCGATGATGGAGCCTTTCATTGAAGTTATTACTGGAGTGAAAACTCCGGTAGATAGTGAAGGAAAGCCATTGTCCGATTTGAGTTTTGATCCCGACGAACATATTGGTAAGAAATGTCAAGTCAAACTCGATAATGATGCTTTCGAGGGTCGTTTGATAAGTAAGATCAAAGCATTTCTGCCTTACGATGCAACTACAGTAGTTCCGTACTAGCAATCGATGAACTCTCCTAGAGAATTTGAGCTATCGTTGACGATAAACGTATAAGCTGAGACTGTCTCTATAATGACGTAGTCTTATCTTGAATTCTCTAGGTTTCTACGAAATAATATGGACATTAAACTAAGAACAGCCGTGTCAAAAACATTTCAGCCATTCATAATTCTGGAATTAAAAGGACAAAAATCCATTTTAACTCCGGCGGAAGCAGTTCAGCATGCCCTCTCAATTATTGAAAATGCAGACATATCAATAGTCAACGCATTTCTTGCCGAATATATGACAATTAACCTTAACTTGCAACCGGATCATGTTAAGGGCGTACTTAATGACTTTAGACAATTTCGAGAGAGGAAAAAACGTGAAAAAATTGACGATGATTCTAGCATTGACATTATCGACGGGGCTAAATTCCCTGGCACAAACTAACCGCTACGCATTAGGATCTACAACAGAAGTAAATGACGGAAATGGAGTTCTGTACACCCCATTAGCCTGCCCCGTAGGCTCTACAGCGTATGTTGTTCAAAACAAGCCAGATATAGTTGGAGCACAATACGGCAACCTATGCTATACTACGAACCTACTCACGTTCACATTTTCTGTTATTCATGGAGTTTATTCTGTGAAGTTACATTTCATAGAACAGAACCAGGCGGTCAAAATTGGCACTAGGACATTCAATATTTGGATCAATGATGATCTAATGAAGTCAAACTTCGATGTCTTTAAGAAGTGTGGACTTTTAATTGGTTGCCAGATTGGATATCCTGTAATCGATAACAATGGAAAGATTGTTATTTCATTGCTGTGGACTAAGTATAATGCAGTTATTTCAGCGATTGAAATTGTTCCAATCATGCAAGACAATGTAGTATTTGGTTGTGCGATATCAGAGGCTTGTAAAGATCTATTGGAGGCCACGCCGCAGCCATGAAGAAATGTCTTTATTGCAAGTCTAACAATGAGCTATTAACACTCCGTTGCAGCTGTTGCGGCGCGCAAGAATTTGAACTTGTAGATTATTGGCCGCGCATGAATGCTGGTCAATGTATTACTATGCGTTCATATGCGGTTAGTACAACTACATTGGATCATCGTTGGCCAGAATTGAGTCATAAAGCAATCAAAAGGAAAATGTGAAAATCCTATTCCATTACAGAGAAGGTCAGGCGGAGTTACTTTTAATGCCTGAGACAAAAAGAGATGAAACTCATATTGAATTGCTGAAAGGTTGTGAGGACTTAGCAACAATTGGTCCATCAAAACCGGCAGGCATTTCAATTCTCTTCAAGGAGAAGAAATTAGAGGTATGATTCTAGGCCAAGGTCGTGATGGTGCAGAAATAATGGTTGTAGGGGATTATGGAATGCGGGAGGATTTAATCTCCGGCGTCGCCCTTTCAGGTTCACAAGAAAAGACTTTAGGTTCATTCTTTTCACACGCAAATTGGAATGTTCGAAATACGTATCGCACATTGTACATTAAGAACATTCTTGACTACGATGGGAAATCAAAGAAGCTAAAGCAAGCGGCGATTAAAAAAGCGTTCGATGATACTATTTTACAAGGAATAGATTATAATGCGATACTTAAGGAAGAAATTCTCTCTATTCGTCCAAACATTATCGTACCACTGGGCGATTTATCTCTCAAATTCCTCTCCGGCTACACTCCGATTTCTGCGTATAGGGGGTCAGTCCTACCTCTTAATCCATATCTCCAACAACAAATCCCCGAAAAGTTTGTACGAGTTATTGGAACCTTTTCCCCCAGAGCTACTTGGGAAAACTATACAAGTCGTGTTTATGTCCAACTCGATTATAATAAAATCGTCAACCTCAGAGAAGTTTGTGATCCTATCGAACCTCCTGGACAAATCTGGGTCTGCCGCACCGTTGACGCATTCAGAAACTACCTTGCCAGACATAGAGACATAATGTCGCGTCCTGAAAAGGACAGATTTATTACAATTGATATTGAAACGTACTTAGGTTACATTACAGCTATTGGATTTAGTTTCGACGGTAAAGAAGCCGTATCTATTCCAATGATGGAGGAAAAAGTTGACTTTGCAAATTCACTTTTGCTCTGGATTGAAATCGCTAAAATATTGGATTCTGGCATTCCTAAAGTTAATCAACATATTAGGTATGACTGGACTATATGCGATCGTTTTGGGTTTCGAATGCGTAACATTCGTGGCGATACTGTGCTTGGATTTCATCTATTGTATCCTGAACTTCCTAAGAACCTCGGTTTCCAAACATCTATATACACTAATCTCCCCTACTTCAAGGACGAATCCTCTAAAAAGGAAATTGCTTTCAACCCTAAGCTGTATACTCGCGATTCTCTCTATTTGTATAACGCTAAAGATGCTTTGGCAACTTGGCAAATTCATCGGGCGCAATTAGATGAGATGGAGGAATGCGGCGTCGATAAATTGTACCATGAAAAGATAGTTCCTCTCATTACAATTTACAAGAAAATAGATGACCGTGGATTATTAGTTGACCAGACAGTTAAAAGCCATCTATTAAGCAAATACCGTACTCTTCTCTTGTCTACTGCAATGCAAATGCAGCGGACGTTACAACCAATCGTTACATTTGATTCTCCAGAGGAATTAATTAAAGTAGTTAAATCACCTCAGAAGTTAGGACATCTCATTTACGACATTCTCAAATATCCACCGCGTTATCAAACTACAGAAGGAGGAAAGAAGTCGTATAAAACGGATAAAGACACCGTTGACGACTTAATGATTCTATATGGCGAAACAAATAAACTTGGAGGTGACGGAAGGCGAGTACTTAGCTATGCTATTACTATTAGAAAGATCATTAAAGTTATCGAGTACATCAAGTCACCACTTCATCCAGATGGCACTCTCAAAACGAATTACAATCTCGGTGGAACTGAAACAGGTAGATCCTCAGCGTCCAAAACGACAGATACGCTCATTGAATTTGATGTTAAAGGTAAATTAGTATGGCCAATGAAAAAATTAGGGAGATCGTTACAAACGATTACAAAACATGGATTCGATATCGACGGTGAATTATTTGAGTCAGTCGGAGATGAACGACTTGGTCAGGATCTTCGATCGATGTTTGTCCCACGTAAAGGATACGTGTTTGCGGAAGGAGATGGATCACAAGCAGAGGCAAGAGTTGTTGCAGTACTTGCAGAAGATTGGGAACTGCTTAAACAATTCGACATTAAACCAAAAGTCCATGCAAGAACCGCCGGGCTGATTTTTGACATGGACCCAAATCTAATTACCAAGGATAGTCCTGTGATCCCTGGAATTGGAATGGCGTACTATGACATGGGCAAACGAATTAGGCACGCCGGCAATTTAGGCATGGGTGCATTTCGTTTGGCTCAAATGACTCATGTGGATGTAAAACAATGTCAGTTCCTTTTGAATAAATTCCATGAGAGTTGCTCTAATGTTCGAGAAGTATTTCATAAAGAAGTAGAACAGAATGTCCGTAGAAAAGCATTTCTTCGCACACCTTGGGGTCGCCAGCGTCAATTTTTCGAGCGGGTGACTGAACATAACCTCAAAGAAGCATACGCATACATCCCACAATCAACTGTTTCAGACTTAATGAAATTCTCCTTAATTCCTTTGACTGAAAGTATGCCATGGGCTAATTGGGTTTATGAAGGCCACGATGCTTTAATGGCAGAAATTCCAATTGGAAGGGAAGAAGAGTTTGGAGAGATCTTCCGTAAAGAATGTGAAAGACCTATTAATTTTCTAGGTTGCTCATTATCACGCGACATAGAGCTTATAATCCCTAACGAAATAGCCATCGGGACTGAAAATTGGGGCCACATGGTTGAATTGAAGCAAGGGTATAAACACGCTGCATGAGTAGCTTCGTAAAGAATTTAGTAGAATTCACAAAAGAATCTGAGTCGCCAACTTCATTTTGGAAATGGAGTGGCTATGCGATTATTGCAGCGGCGTTGCGAGATAACGTATGGTGGTCACAAATGGGTGAAAAGATTTGCCCTAACATCTATGTTCTCCTTAACGCAGATTCAGCCACACATAGAAAAGGAAATGGGCCAAAGATGGCTGATAGACTATTACAACCCATCAAAGTCACAAAAGTGATCCGTGGCCGTGGATCTATTCAAGCAATTTTAGAAGAGTTAGCCAATGTAATGAATGACCAAACAGGGAAATCAGTTAGAGGAGGTTCATGTTTACTGGTTGCAGACGAGCTAAAGTCATTTTTCGTCGACGACGCCGCTTTAATCGGAATCATGACAGACGTTTATGAATATCGTGAGGTGTTTGACTATAAGCTGCGGGGTGCAGGTTTTAAGGTTAAGGGATTATGCATTTCGATGCTTGCAGCGTCCAATGACGAGTTCCTTAAAACGATTTTTACTGGGGAGGCTGTATTCGGTGGGTTGTTGGGTAGAACGTTTCTCATTAAACCAGATGAATATAGACCTGGGAATTCATTACTGGAAACTGAGGAAGAAGAAGCGGAAAGAGTTATACGATATGATATCGCACCGCTCACAGCGCAACTTAAGGAAATCTCTAAACTCAAAGGAAAGATAAGATTTGAAATGGCAGCAAAAGTGGCTTATGATGAATGGTATTTACCATTACGTAAGTCATACGAAAAGCGACCAGACAAAACAGGAGTCATTCAACGTCTCCATACCGGCGTGCTAAAAATTGCAGTCATCAAGGCAATTGACGAGACAAGAGAATTGATTGTAAAGAAAGAGCACATCATAGATGCAATTCACGAATGTATTGCCCTGATGCCTAATTATGATGGGTACTCAATGTCACCTGGCAAGACAAATGAGTCAGTGGTAGGTTCTCATTTGATGAATGAATTATGGCAGCACGGAGGTAAAATTACAAGAGCGGAGTTCCTTCAATTACACTGGGCGGATTGTACAAATCCAGAAATACTTGATAAGGTAATTCTCACATTTGAACAAGCTGGTTACATTGAGAATGGTTTCGACGGGACTCATAATTTGATCTGCATGACAAAGAAGTGCAAGGAAGTTTTTTCGAGGAAGATACAATGAACATCATATTTCAAAAGCCAAAATCAACGCCGGCACAGCAGGAATACATCGCGGCATTATTCATTGATATAGGAATAGAAACGCTGAAACAACGTCGTGACTATATGGAAAGGGTCTGTGGGCGACCAGTTAATTACAGTGATGAGTTGTTTTGCAACGAAGCAAATGAAGTAATAAATCAATTAAAGGAGCAAAAAGAAAATGCCACAGAATCTCGGAGATCTAAAAGGGAAGTGGAAGACTAAGTGTGGATTGGAAATTGAAGTACGTTGTCAGGACAATCAGAAAGAAATCTGGACAGCGCTCGCCAAAATTTACAGCGAGGACAACATTGAAATTATAATCCCAGTTTACCTCAATAATGAAGGTAATGAAGTAAGTAATTTCGATCAACTATCGTTGTTAGAGCGATTACCCGAAGGAAATTATCCACCTATTCGTTCTACTCGATAGGAACAGGTTCTCCATTGGAGTTAATTTTGACAGTCTGTGTTTTTCCATTTTCATACTTAATTACTGCTTCACTTCCGCGTAGTCCAGTAAGAATGACACGTCGAAGAAAAGTAGCCTCTTCAGAAGATGGAGCCACTCTTGTCAACCTTCCAGCGGCGCGTGCATATTTAGGGTTCAAAAGTATCTTACTTGCAAATGTTCTTCCCCCCAACATAAGTGTTCCGCCGGCCAAAGCATAATTAGAGATATTTGAATCTCCGCCAGTTGCAATGTTTCCTGCGCCACCAGCTAACGCCATTGCAACTCCTGCTTTACGCCAAATTAATCCGGCTTGATTTCCAGCATCCGTACTATACTGTTGAACACGTCGCTGTGATCTAAAGAAATCTGTCAAATCACTATGGTCATGTGCTGAAAATACTTCCCGGTAAGAAGGCGAATCTAGTTGATTTAAAATTTCATTAGGATTACTTCCAGCTTTTGCATCTAAGGCGGCAAAGAAATGCCCTTTAGCCATTCGTTGTTCGTCAGGACCTAATGCACGAATAATTTCTCGTGCTCGATCAGGATTTTCCATTGCACTTCTATAGACCTGGGAAGGATCAACTCGATCATATTGTCCTTCAATAATAGATCGCATTACTTTAGGGTTAAATATTTTCTCTGATTCAGAATGTAATGCATCTGCTATTTTAAGCTCTTTTATTGAGCCGGGATTAGCCCATTTGGTTGTAATTGATGTATCAATATCAGTACCAAGTGCATTTCGTAATGCCTTCAAAGAACCTTGGCTTTTATCTAGTTTTGATTCATAGCGAATTGCATCATTAATATCTGTACGCAATTGCTTAACTGCTTTCCAAGGCATTACTTGACTTCCATCTTCGACTGTACCCGCCTGTAGATTATCAAGTGTAGTTTTTAACTTAGACAACCTAGCATACGCTTTAGCATCAGCAGGAAGTTTAGACAAATTAGCAACTACTACATCTAATTCGGGCTTTAGTCTAGTAATCAATTTATTAGTGGCGTCATTGGTGTAGATAGGCTGTGCAATTTTTGTCTCTCCCATCACTGCGGGGATGATTTTTGTGCCTTCCTTACCTGTATTTGGGTCAATAATCCCAGTCCCAACTGTTCTTTCCGGCTCAAGTACTTTAGGTATTGAAACAACTTCGCTTGAAGATGCATTATCAAAGGCATCATAAGCCCTACCAACACTCTTTTTTGCAGCAGCTTGTCTTTGTAAAATTTTAGTCTGTGACATATCCCCAAGATCAGAATATGGTTTTGACCCAGGCCCTGCCGGAACTCCAAAACGAGTGTTGAACTGTGCTACTTTTTCATCAATAAATTGATTTTGGGCATTCTTTAGCGCAACTCGTTGTCCTTTTGGTGCAGTTGCTCCTTCGATCCAATTAAGCGTGCTATTTCCAGTTTTCTGACCAACTGTATGCGGCATACCGCTTTTTTCAAGCGCGGCAGCATCTAAAGCATCTCCTTCAATTGGAAGATTGCCAAGGATACGCTCAAGCGAAGAATGATTTTTAATTGATGCCTTTAATTCAGCACCAATATTTCCCATCCATTTTGCACCTTTAGAGAATCCACCCTGCATTAGTGATTCTGAAATAATACTTCCAATAGCTCCTTTAAGAGAATCTGTATCGATTGGAAGATCTGGAGTCATTGCAGGAGGTTGCGGAGTTCTAGGATTTGGATTAGGCTGTAGTGGAAATTGTGTCTCAGGGGATTTACCCTTGAGGGCATTCATAATTGTGGGGATTTGTTTTATAGTTTCTCCAATTCCAGCGCCGGCCATTGCTCCAGGAGGCCCACCAACATATTCACCTCCAATACCTCCAATAATTGAATACATATCAGCAATTTGATCGTCAAGTGGTCTTGGTACTTCAATTGATTTTTTACCCTTTAATGTTCCAGGACGAGGTTGTGTTTTGTCAATTGCATTTTGAGCGGCGTCGGCGTTGAATGATTTTGTGGCTTTAAGCGAGAATTCTCCAATTTGATCGTCAGTTAAACGACTAAAAGATGGATCAAATCGAGATAGCACTTCTCGTTTCTTAGAAGCATCTAATCCTTGAAAAGCAGGATCAGCAACTAAAGTATCTATCGGCATTTATTTTCCTAGATGTTTATTGACTAGCTGATCTACAATATTGTCGCCGCCACCTGCATTATTAGATCCACCCTTAATAAGGGATTCAGGATGGAATATTCGTTTCTTTGCTGAGTCAATGACAGGAACTAATCTGCCTAAAGCCACTTTTAATTTTTGAGATGATGATGTTCCTGTTCCTACAAACTCATCAATGATTCTTTCTTCATTCTTTGTAAACGCTTTACCAGAACGCATTAAACCAATATCGGATTTTAAATTAGCAAAACTTTGTCGAAGTTCTTCTTCTTTGTCATTTCCCATATTGACAGAAGTAAGTAAACCTCCAACACGTCCAGAAACAGGGCCAATTCCTTTCCAACCAATTTCATCCCCAAGAGTAGTAATATGGTTTAAATTCTCACCAATCGCAGCAAGAACATTTACCTTGTCATTTTCGGTCGGCGACAATATTTTGCCAGGTGACATACCTTGTATGTCCTTATACTTTGTCCCTTGAGGCATTCCGTAGCGAGTTAAATCATCTGTGGAAAGATAAGTATTGAGATGTTTATTTGCACCACCTGTAACTTTAGACGCCGCCCGAGTTCTGGCATCTCTTGCTCTACCATCGTCAAGCAATTTAGCCCGCGCCATTGCTGCTATATCTTTTTGATCTTGTAATGATTTAACATCGGTATTTTTCAACCTTTCCATGTCCATCAGGAATGGATGTTCAGCGGATTTAATTCCTGTTGCTTGACGAATTGCTTCATTCGTCTTAGGTGCTTGTAGAATCTGTTCTCTTTGAGCATCACGTAATGCAGCAGAAATTGGATCTAGTGCAGTCATTGATCCTAATTCATCTGGAAGTTGAATATCTCTTGTTACAGATGGACCAGTCATTCCTGGACGTAATTGTCCTCGCATCTCAGGACTATTGTACGTTCCAGCATTAAGTGAATCAATATCTTCTTGTGGAGAAGTATTGGTCTTAAGCAATTCTGTCGCGCCGGGAGGCAATGAGCCAGTTTCTTCAACATGGCGTTGTAGAGCAGCTCGCATTTGAAGAGCAGTTAAAGCACGTACAGCAGATTCAGCTTTGAACGTCTTATCAAAGTGCTCATTCTCCTGCTTTTGTTTCAAATCAAATTGACGTGAGTGCTCCTTTAGAGCATCAGCAGTTGCCTGCTTGTCAGAGATATCCTTTTCTTTTTCTCGCCGCTCTCTTAAGCCAGCAAGATAAGCATTGATTATTCCACTTCCAATCGAAAGATCTACAGGCATTTTATGTTCCTTGTTGCCAATCACCAGGCATAGGTTGAGTTACTTTAGGTTTCTGGAAAGCACCATTACCAAGTAATCCTGCAAGTGTAAGTCCAAGATTTCCAACCGCACCACCAGCAGGATTTCCAGGTTGAACATTAGTTCCTGCCATTTGAGTTCTTCCAGTGTCAGTTCCAACTGTTGAAGTCCCAACTGGTAGCCCGCGTTGGAAATTAGCAGCGTCATTTAATCTCTGCTGTTTCAATTGTTGTGCCAACATTGGAACTGTGTTAATGAATTGTGCAGAATCACCAATCCGCGCCGATTCAGACATAGCCGGAGCCAATGCAGCTTGCGGAGAGAATGACAATCCACGAGAAGCTAGTGAATTCTTAATCATGTTCGTTCTAGCTTTACCAGCAGATGTAATTGTCGCCAATCCATTTGCTTTGTAGCCAGATAAGTCTGTATCGTCATCTAGTGAGCGCCGGTAATAATCGATCAGCGTATCACGTAATTGTTGATTGTATGGATCAAGTGTAGGTGTACTTGAACCAGTAACAGTGTTATTGTGATCTGTAGTAGAACTAGATTGAACATTCTTATCTCGATTGCCAAGAAGTCCACCAAGAGCACTAATTCCACTAATAACTAACGGTGCGGCAAATGCAGCCATGATTTCTCCTTACCACGTAAAGTCAGATTCTGCAAACTCATCCAAGTAATCATTAGAGTTTCCAGCGATATGTGCTGGTTTGTAAGCAACTTCAATAATTATTTGAGTTAAAAATACGTTTCTAGTTAGAATGTCATTGATGTACTCAATAATTGTCTGAGAGAGTCGAGTGTTTCTAACATCTCCAGTGAATACAAATTCTGTATCAACTTGTGTAACTCTGACATTTCCATCAGTTGCAACAAGTACTTCAGCAAGGTACTGGTATACTTTCCAATCGGCGGCCAAATTTACACCACCTCGGCAATTACACCAGCAACGTCGCCGTTAAATTCACTCGCTAAATAAGTACTTGCACTAAATGGATCAGAGTCATGAACCCATATTTTATAAAGACCAGTAAGTCCAACATTAGGATCTCTAACATCTCCGCCGCGAGTCAAAAAGTGCTTGACGAAAACATCATCCCCGCCTTCACTTCCTTCGAGATAGTATTCAAATTGCACCATCTTTAGAGTGCGAGTCCCAGGAACTGTCGCAGGAAGATCCTCCATGTTAAATTGATCCTTAACTGGAAAACTAGTGGCGCGTATGAAATCACTTAGATCAAGTAAATCTTCATCTACATCATCAAAGTGAGTTCCACTTACTGGTTCATCCCATTCAATAAGGAAATCAGATTCAGGATGTTGGCACAAAACACGTAATCCAGCCCCAAAAATGCCCGCCGTACGAAAGTAAAAGTCACAATATTCTGTAACAAATCCCGCTTCTTGACCAGCATTAAATCGAATGAGCGATGGGTTAATATACCGATTTCCAGGGATAGAAGGAACTCCCAAATCAATTCCACTAGCGTTTAATACTTCAACGCCATCGATGTAAATTCGTGTGTCAAAAGTGTGTGGAATAAGATCATCGCTTGATTCATGTAAAGTCATTTCCCACTCAATGAAATAATAAATTCCAAGATGGAGTGAAACCGCTGGACTAGTTTCAGTACCTGCAATTATTCCAACGCCGCTATGCTCTATGGCTAATCTTCCATCTCTAGTAAAGCTAAGAGTAAATGTAACTCCACCGCCAACGGCATTAATTGGTACAGTTGCAAATACTGACGCGCCACCAAAAATCCCTTGTGAAGCACTAACTTTAACGGCAACACCTACTCCAAATTTTCCAGTGAAGCCGCTTGCACCTCGAATAGTAGACCCGCCGTAATCCAGTAAGAGTCCAGTTAATCCACTTACTTGATGAACTATTTGTCCAGGGAATCTTCCTACGCCGGAAGCAAATACAGCATTGAAACCAGTTGTTCCAGTCCATCGTTTCTTGAGAGCATGAGTATCCGCTCGATCAGAGAAACTGTCCACGAAGTCAAATTCGCTAGCCATTTAAGCAGTTATCTTAATTCCAGCTTCAATTGCGTCTAATTGAGCATCCGTCCATGCAGCAGATGTCCTTGGATTTTCATCGTAACAAGTGGTCGCATAATAATATCCAGTAGGAATGGATTCTTCATCTCCAAGCGTCTCAGTTCCTCCTTCGAGAATAAGCGTTTTAATTTTTCTGACGTTTGCCTCGTCTTTACGGACGTTCGCAAGAACTTGTATTCCTTCACACGTTCCCCCCAGGAGATCTACATCTTCCATTGCACAAGAGATTTTATCGTTTACTGTTTCGGAATAAGCGTAGTCTGTATCACCGTTAGGTGGTACATCGTCCAACACAGCAAAGTCGTCAGTTCCAGTAGACAAAGAAAAGTCACGATTAGTACCGTTGCCGTTAGGCTTAATGTATCGAACTTTAATGTCGCCCAAGTAACGAGTCGTGTGAACATAGAAATCAGAAATATACGCCGGAGCCGACGACGCACCTTGTCCAATTTGTATATTAGTCGCAAACGCATTTGATGCACCTTGAGTATCTCCAGTGTAAGTAACTACGGACACTTCATTAACTCTGACCTCAACAAAACCGCCAGAGTTAGCAACAATTAAATTTGCTTCAATGTAATAAAAAGTACCAGTCACTAAAGCAGCAGTACTTACAGCAACTTCAGTATTCCCCGGCCCTAAAATTGAAATTCGCCCATCTGGTCTAACTGAGATTGTTGCATGTGGTGTATTATTATCTAAGAAAATAAAAAGAACACGATCTAAAAGTACATTAAGCTGAAAAGCAGCACCGCAATAAATTGTATCAAGGTTACGTTTAAATGTCCGGCGCGGCCCTTGTAATCCGGGCTGTAATCCTTGTACACCAAATCTACCTACACCAGCAGTAACAGCACCATTCGCAGGGCCATTATACTTCTGATACAAAGTAGCTGTATCGTAATGTCCGAAACTATCTAAGAACTCAAGATCAGCCATTAGTTTTTCTTAAACAACATTGTTACTACAAGTGTTTGTCCAGGATCAATTGATCCAATTTGATCTAAATCAAATGTTAAAACTTGTCCTTCTGTAAATCCAGCAGTAGTAAAACTACTAATTATTACTACACTAGCAGATCCAGCCGGAATAGTAATTTTACTTCCATCCAAAATAGATGCACCAAGAAGATTAATGTCAGCAATAACGTCATCGCCAGTGGGAGCGACTTTACATTTTGCAAAGATCTTAAGAAGTGTTGTAGACGGAAACGGGATGATAAGATCTGGAAGTAAGTCAGTCCCAGTAGTAAGATCCCTATTAACGCCATAACCAAAAGTGCGTAAGTAAAAATTACCAGCACCACCACCAGAAATATTGATAGCTGGTTTTCCTCCACCGATGAGATCACTAAGTTCTTTTCTAACGACATAATCAAAATCATCTATCGACGGATGAGCATTCTTTATCTGTCTCTGATGAAAATCCAAATTGCGAGTTGTAAGATTAGTTAATGTATCATCCATCTCTTTGATGGCACGAATACAATCACTAAGCGTTGTTAATGATCTGACACTCATTATTTAGGCTTCGCATCTGGATCTGCACCAAACATGATCCATTTGGGTTCTAATTCCATTCCACTTGTGTTGACGTGTAATCTTCCATAGTACCTATGAAATGGAGTCGTCATTGAAAGCTCAATCCTAAGTATCTTGACATTAACTCCTTTTGGCAATTTTACTTCGTAGATTTTATCTTTGTTGGCAACCGTCGTAATCGTCCCCGGCGCCCCAACTTGAGTGTCCTCAGAATAGATTGTGTACGTCATTACTCCACTTGCATCAGCAATTAGTCGCAAACGGAAGCCAAGCAATTTACCAATTTTAGGTAACTCGATTGGTCCAATCTGGTCAAATAACTTTCCAACCGGGATAATTTCAACGTCTTCTGGTTTGAGCATCCCGTAGAATTCAAACGGGAGTGATTGTGCAATTGCAAGTACTCCTTTATAATCGACTCCAAAAGAATCATCTGCAAAGTAATGAAATGTTGTTCTTTTGCTAGGGGTATTAAGCGTCGTAGGCACTCCTGAAACTCCATCGACAATCGGCGTGAACGTAACATTTTGTCCATTTGTGTTGATAACAAGTGGTATTGTTCTAATTCGTTTCTTAGACGGAGCACCAAAATTGTTTTCTGGTATGACGAAGTATTTGAGTCTGTCAGGAATTTCTTCAACAACCCTAGGGCGTAACGGTCCGTAGAACTCAAATTCTGTGTCGCCGTCAAGAGTACCTCCGATATTGATACCAATTACATCCTCATCTGTGAAGAAGTGTTCGTGAACGGCAGCTTCGGTAGTATTGACAGTAGATGGTGTTTTATCAACTCCGTCAACTCTAGGGGTAAATGTAACGTCTTGTCCTTTTGTGTTAATGCGAAATTTATAAGACGAAAATCTCTTTCGAGCAGGCGTGCCATAATCATCCTGCGGGATAAGTAAAAACTTAGCTGGGGAAGGCATCTTTTCAGAGATACATTCTCCGATGTTAACTGTGTAGAATTCGAATTGTGAGGCACCACTTAAAATTCCTCCGATGTCAGTACCAACAGTATCCGCAGTGAAATAATGAATATAAGTGAGTTTACCATCAGTGTTGCAAGTGCTGGGAGTCCCTGCCACGCCATCAATAACTGGAGTGAAAGTAACATTAGCCCCATTAGTATTAATAACAAAGGCGAATGCAATAAACCGTTTTCTGCTCTGCGTACCAAGGTTAGTAAACGGAATATGACAATATTTTTGTGGATCTGGAAGTACTTCAATTGCTTCCGGCCTTGGAACAATGAGATCGTAGAACTCAAAATAGGCTGCACCACTTAGGATTCCTCCTATTGTATATCCATTTTTCTCAGACGTAAAGAGATGATCTACAACTTGTTTATCAGGAGTATTGAACGTCGATGTTGGTAAAGATACCCCGTCTAAAATAGGCGTAAAGACAACATTCCCACCTAATGTATCAAGAAGCATCGGAATTGTCGGAAATCGCTTTCTTCCTGCAACGCCGTAATTGTTTGGTGGAATACGAAGTGCCAACGTCTGTTTTGGCCGCGCGTCATATTCGATATCCCACTCTGAAAGTTTGAAAACCAGTAATCCAGTTCCGATGATTTCTAACTGGTAACGTTTTACAACGCCGACGAGATTACTAATGTCGATGCCTACTTCAGTCTCACCATTAGCCATTACTGTAGCAGAAATGAGTGTCGGGGAACTTCTCTCTAAATCCTCATAAATGTTGACAGTGATTTCTTCGCCGCCGGTGTCCAAAACTAGCTTCAACGTATATGAATCCTTACGATTCAAAGGCATGTTGTCATCAAGTTTGGGGAAGAGCAATCTCATGCTCATTCCATCTTCCTCAGTGTCCAAACCTGTTTCAGTGTCAATGATCCTCAACATCTTGTCTGTTGAGTCACCGCCAGCTAGTAATTCTCCATCCTCCTCCGCAAATAAACTAATGCAATCAAGAGTATAATTGTACCAATATTGTCTTTGAAAATCGTAAACAAAGATTGTCCTTCCACCACTGTCTTTTAATGTAACTTGAATAAATAATTTTGCCCTGGTGGCTGCAATAGAGTATTCGCTTTGATTAGCTGCTTGTAATTCAGCAGGCTTAATTCCGTATCGTGTATGATTGCTAAATAAAAGATCAAGCGCCCCGTTGTAGGCGGCGGACGAATCTGAATATCGCCGAATTCCATCTTTGGCAATATAAAAGACTCCATTGTCGTATATACAGACACAATCCTGTATGGGAGGTTGTTTGACGCCCAGGCCACGAATGTTAACATCGAATGTCCCGTCAGGTAATTCAGCAAGGGTGCCTGAAACCTCATAGATGTCATTCGTCGTTCCGACAAGAATGGTCGAAGGGCCAACTTTAACCATCCAGAGGTTTTTCTCAAACGTATCGCCTGAGATTCTAAGGGTAGTACGTAAGTCAACAGCATCGGGATTTAATTTCTCCGAAACCCAGATATCTCTGGAGGACATATATAATGTCCGCTCGAAGTGATTAACCTCCATGTATGTGATATCGTCTGGAAATATGTCATCAGGAGCATCTACAGTATCGTATAACGAGTGCAGATTCTCATTGAGAAATTCGCCTTCTTCAAGTGCTTCATCATTTGAGACAGCATCATCAAATGGAGTTGCGCTGTAACTTTCAATTATTTTAACGCGTAAGAATTTTGCAAGCGGACTTGTTTCCGGGCCGTCAACTTGCCGTCGATAAATCCAAATTTGATTGATTTGTGGATCTGTTGCATCTACATTAGGCGTGACTGTGTTGAATGAGTGATAGACTTCAGTAAACGCACCAGCGCTAGGCCCAGGTCCGGAAGTAGCAAGATAACTTCCTGTATTGTTAACATTAAGCTGTTTATATTCATATTTACCTGTCAACGGGCCAGCATTTGAACCTACGATCTTTAAGCCGGTAAAACCGAAACCTGTAACCGCTTCACTGAAAGTAGCAACAATTCGCATTCCAGCGATGTTAGACCAATTCTTAGTGTAATCGGTTCCAATTCTTTCAAAGTTTGGACGATGCGCTCCAAGAGTTGACCACTGATCCAATCCGTCTCGAATGAAAAAATCATCCGTTGGGAGCCATTCATGAGAATAGTAATCCTTTAGGTCAGGTGTAGAATCTGGTGACCCATCTACAGTGCCAAAGTAGAAAATAACTTGGAGACGGACCAGCTTAAGCAAGTCAGGAATACGAACATTGAATATAAAGAAATCCAAATCCGTACCATATTTTCCTCCACCAAAGTCCATCGTATCTTTCGGAGAACCAAAAGTACGATAAGCATCAACACGAAATGTAGTGCTATCAGAATCAGCGGTAAACTGAGTTCCACTAGATGATTCATTACTTCCCTCTGCAAGTGTAATGTCGTATGAATCTGGAATTGCCAATTCTGGAGTCACCGCAGAAACTGCTCCAACGCCACCAGGAGGTGTTTGTACGCCTAATTGAACGTGAGATGCGCCTAGATCTTTTACTTTACGAGAACCAGAACAAACAAATACAAAATCAAACCCGGCGCCAAAAGCAGCCTTAGTTGCAGAACCACTGCCAGCTAATGCAATTACTGTCCCAAAATCCCCTGCACCATTATCTCGAATAACAGAACCATCTGTTAATCCAACATAGCGGTACTTTGTACTTCCTAATGCACGAGAATAGATTGAATGAATTCCTCCAAGAAATGTATCTGGATTAGCTAAACGAGTTCCACGACACAATGTTAATGCACCGTGCTCATCTAGTTGGATGTTATCCATTCGCATAAGGCCATTTTTAGCCCCGCGAATATCGGCATCCG
>Ga0193692_1000022_pt1 | contig 46001 bp, 72 predicted proteins | sample L3a1metaG_FD_144917 | JGI IMG/M metagenome (GOLD analysis project Ga0193692, IMG submission 144917) | Soil microbial communities from a riparian zone of the East river system, Colorado, United States - L3a1 | ecosystem: Environmental > Terrestrial > Soil > Riparian zone | place: USA: East River... | reverse complement strand
GAGCAGTTCCAGGCTTCGCATTAGATGGACCCGAAGGCGTAGACCTGCTTCGAAAATGTTCGGAAATCCTTCGCCACCGAGAGATTCGCCGTCCCCTGATAGATCGTCCGCAACTGCTCGGCATCAACGAGGGACGAACGCAGGATGTCAATGTCGCCCTGCACGTAGCCGTAGGCGGAGATCAAGGAGGCATCCGGAATCGTGTCGAGGAAGGCTTTCAATTGCTGCACCCGCAGAAACGTCGCGTCCAACTGCTGCAGCAAGTTGCCAGCCTTGGCATTGATCGTGGTCCGATCGACCGTATAGACAGACATCCGACTCCTTTAGGGGGCGCGGAAATAGCTGACGCCGACTTTGAATCCCGCAATCGTGGAATTGCCCGTATTGAGCGTCAGGGCTTCGCTCTGGTTGTTCGTGCGAAACAGATAGGCCGGCGCACTGACCGCGAGATTCACGCCAGCAAACGCACTCGAGAGCGCCGCGATCGCCACCGGCCAGAGCATGTTGCCCGAGCTGTAAAACGCCACCTTTGTGACCGCTTGCACCGTCGAAGTGATCGAGTAGGCGGTGACGTAACTGCGCAGACCCGCGCCAGACGACTGAATCGACAGCGCCGTGGACGCAGAAAACGCGCTCGTACTCGCCGTCGTCAGGATGTTGTCAATCACCTGCCGCACGATGATGCCGCTTGAATTGCTCGAGGGCGCCACCGTCGATTGCAGGCCCGTCCCCAGTTGGAAGTTCCAGACGCCGTTCTGTGTCGCCGTCACCTGAAGATCGGCGGCCGATGATTGCAACGCCCGCACATTCCACGTCGAACCCGCGATCGGCGTCACGGTGGCTTGCAAATCAGCAGCAGACGACTGCAAGGCCCGGACGTTCCAGGTGGAACCTGCCAGCGGCGTGGCGGTCATCTGGAGATCGGCCGCGCTGGACTGAATCGGCCGCGTCGCCCACGTCGATCCGGCGAGCGGCGCGACCGTGGAATTACCCTGAATGCTCCACACGCCACCGCCCTGGAACACGGTGGAATCGCCCTTGATGGCCCACGCACCGCCGCCCTGCATCACGGTCGAATTGCCCGAGATGAAGACCGGGTTGTCCGTCGCCGTCGAACTCAGGTTGGCGCGGACGGGATTGTCGGCCGATGTTGAGGACAGGTTCGCCCGGATGGTCCAGGTCCCACCCTGGAAGACCGTCGAGTCGCCCTTGATGATCGAAGTCGAATCCCCGACCCGCCGCACCACGAGACCGAACGTGGTCGAGGCCGGCGCCGCTCCAAGGACCGCGACGACACCCAGCGACGATTCGGGGTCTGCAATCGAGATCAGCTCCTGGTGCATATTGGAGCTGTTCCGGACCTGGACCACTGTCGCCGCCTTGAACGTGAGCGTCGAGGGCTCCGCGCCGCCGATGTGGTTGAAACTCGCCATTAGCGATGCGCTCGGCTAAATCCGTGGTAGGCCAATTCCGTGACGAGATTCAGTTCCGGATTCGTCAAGGTGCTCCCTTGGGCGCGGACGGCGGTATCGACCTTGCGACACGCCAAGAGGTGGCGGTAGTGGTTCTCCGCCCGACCCGGTGAGCCTTTCACCTGCCGCGAGAGTTCCGTCCACGCCTCCGGCCGGTTGAAGCCCAATGTCACCGCGGTCTGCCGCACGGCCGTCTGTGCGCTCGTGTAGGCCGGGTGCTCCAACGTCTCCAACGCGATCAACAGGACCGCTCGACGTTCGCGGTCGAGCACTTTAATCCGCCGATAGAGCGCCCGCCACCACCGGAACTGCTCGAGCTTTGTATCGAGCCACGCGCCGACGATCCCCACGAGCGACGGGGTGATCACGCTGGCTTGCCAGATCGGATAGCCCCCACGCCCGAGATGCACGGGCGGGAGGTTGGTATCCGAAATGTTCCAGTACTTCTGATGGAACTCGCCTACGAGCGGCATCAGGTCAGCGGCACCGCAGAGATGAAGGCGGCCCCATTGGCGCCCGTCGAGGACTGCCGCACACGGATGCGATAATCCTTTTCGAGCGTGTGCATGACGACGTACTGCGCGCTCTGCCCCGTCGGCGTCTTCGGGAAGAACTCATCGGCGCCCGCACTGAGCGCCGTCGAGGTGCAGGGCCCCGCCTGCCACGTCACGTTGGTATCGGCGCCCATGATGTACGTCACCATGAACCGCCCAGATTGACCGACGGCGTAGTTCTTTGTCCCCAACTGCGTGGAGTCGAGCTCCGCATACAGCGTGGTCGTTGAGCCCGCGCCGACCGGCGCGAACCCGGTCGAATTGATCGGCGGATTCCCCCAGTCTTGCCACGCCATTAGGACGCCCTAGTGCTATCGAGGAACCGACGATACCCGGCGACGTTGACCGACAACGCGCCGATCGTGCCTGAACTGACAATGCGGACCGTGGAGTTCGCAGGCGCCGCGTACCCCTCGTATTCCCCCGCCGTCACCGAGCACGTCACGATCCCATTGAACGCCGCGGTGGACGTGCCGCCCGTGAACGTCGCGACCGTCCCCGCATTACCCGTCGGGAAATTCGGATCCGGCCCGGGGCCGGGATAGGACGCGCTGGTGCTCGTGCCCTTCACCTTCAGCACGACTTTCGGCGTCGAGCTGTTCGAGGACACCTGTGAATTCGCGACGTGGAGTTCGGTGAGATACCAGGTTTCATAGGGCGGCACGACGACGGACGTGATCAGCGCCGTACTGGCGTTCGCATCGCCGCGCGTCGGTCCATAGCTAAACAGATTGGCCTTCGCCCCGTAGGCTGGGCCGGAAAATCGCGTAATCCCCATTCCTGCTCCTTTGTCTCAGTCGGACGCCGAGCCTAGGCTGAGACTCCACACCCTGCCGTGGTCAGGGCACTCGGCGTCCACATCACGGTGATACCGAACTAGGCGCCTGCGGTGCCGTACGTGCCGACCCACGTCCACGCGCCGACCGAGAAGCGGTGCCGGCACTTGAAGATGCGGTTGTTCGTCCGCGGATCGATCGCCATCGGCTCCATCGTGATCGGCACACGGCGGTAGAACGTGAGGCCATGCCGCGACTTCGCGCCGGCGACGAGGAACCACGCATCCGCGTCCGTCAGACGGGGATTGACGACAATCGTCCACTGCCGACGCGCCTTGATCGGGTTGCGGTCGTTGTCCGCACTCGACGGGAGGCCCACCGAGTTGATCAGACGATCCGCCAGGAACTCCAGAGCCGGCGGGATGTAGAGGATCCAGTCGGTCACCGGGGCCGAGAGGTGCCCCGCTTCGTCCTTCTGATCGGTCTGGAGGTCGATGAGGGCCTGGGTCAGCGACGTGGCTGAGAGGTCCGCGTCAGTCGAGGGCCGGTTCTTCGCTGAGCCACCGCCGCGCAGGAGGTGCGCGGTGTTGAACAGCGACACGCCGTCCGGGGTGGTTTCCGTGCCGAAGCCGTTGTTGAACGGGTTCGCAGCGCGGCCTTCCTCGACGTAGCGCGCCGAGAACGCCAGCCACTCGCCGGCCTTGGTCAGGATGTTCTCCACGTCATCCTCGAGCGCCGTCTGGGTCACTTCGAAGCCCAGGCCGTTCTCGGTGTGCGTGAAGTCCTTCGTGTAGCCCTGCCGGAGAGTGTCCATAACGAAGGGCTCGCCTTCGGGCTTGGACTGGGTATCGCCAAACGGCACGTACGAGACGATGCGCTCGAACTTGCGGTCGGACGATTTGATGTTGAAGACGTTCGGGTAGATCTTCGGGAGCTCCTTGAGCTGCCCCTTCATGACCCCCATGAACGTCTTGTCGATATTGTCGTAGAGGTCCGGGTTTGTGCCGCGTACTTGGGCCATGGATTACGCCTTCCCGTAGAACGCCAGCACCGAGCGGCTGACAGTGGAATCCGCAGCGGGAGGCGTATTCGCAATGAACCGGAACGCCACCGCGCCACCCGAATCGCCCTCGTTGTCCAGCAACTGCGTCACGACGCAGCGGACGTTGATCAGGGTGGAGTTGCTGAGATCGACCTTATGGATGGTCAGGGTCGAGTCCCACACGAGCGCCTTGGTCTTGCCGACCTGCGAGGAACCGAGGTTCGCGCCCTGCGTGTTGGCGCGGAACTCGATCAGCGGGTTGGCTTCCCAGACGCTGATGACCGTGCCGCGGGTGTTGGTCGAGCCCGGTCCGACCGCGCCTTCGGCGGCCACGCCGACAATCGCGGTGGACATGACGACGCCGGCCGTCTGCGAGGACGGCAGGATCTGCGAGGCGTTGGAGTCGGTGTTGACATCCAGGCCGACGATGCGACCCAGAATGATGGCGTTCGAACTGATACCCGTGGAAAGCGCGAAGCCGCGCGTCGGGAAGGCGCCCCATGGCGACCGATACGGTCGCATGATGTTCCCCGACGACAGCACAAAGTCTGTCATGTGATCTCCCAGCGCGCACAGGGGCGCGACTAGACCGTGTTGTTAGTTGGGAGGTCAGAACGAGGCCGAATCCGATCGCTGACCACGAGCCGATCGAAATCCGAAACACCACGTACGACGCGCATGGTGAGCGCGAACACAGACGGTACGACGGCCGATTCCCTCGCTCGTCTGCGGAGCCGCGAAGGAATCCGAACACCCCAGGAACCCGCTCTCAGGGCGAGGAGAGCTGTGCGCGTAACGGTATACCGCTACCTTAGCGCGACTATTTCACGCCGCTGGCTATATCTGGTATAGATCACGCGACCACGAGCGTGGGGACGACACTTTGCAGCAGTGGGAGTTCTCCGAGCTTATGCACCTGACACGGAATCCCGTGATTTAACGCGAGGGCATCGGCTAAATGCTTGTGCGCGATCGCCGTCCCGCCCCACTCGTGGTAGTAGCTCACCGATGGCCTGCCGAGGCGTAACGCGAGCTGCGAGAGCCCCCCATAGGTGCCGACAAAGCCCATTGCCCGTGCCAGCACCGCGCTCTGCACGGCCAGATTATTGGCCGGCGTCACGTCCGTCAGATCCGTCAGTTTCACGACATTGGGCATCGCTTTGACGATCACGTCCTGATGCTCGTCCGCGTGAATCCCGCTATTCAACAGCACCACGGGAATCCCCGCGGCGATCTGCTCGATGGAGGTCTGCGCGAAGTTCAGTACTTGGGGATGGCCGGGGAACGTATGCCGCAGATAGAACCGCACGGCGACGAACTTCTCCGGCAGCTCGAGGCCAACCGGGAGCGCCGGCACGGTCAAAGGATCAAAGAGCGCGTCCTGCTCGAGCGCATGTAGGCTCATCTCGCTGGCGAAGTAGGGCATCAACCGTTGGAACATCCATGAGGGATGCAGGGTCAGGTAATGCTTCAGGCCCAGCGTGTGCGCTACGTCCTTGACGACGGCACGGTCGAAGGGTGTCCAGTGCGTCTGTTTCAACTGGGCGTGTTTGGCGTGCTGGATGCGGTTCTCGACCCGGACCTGTTGCGGGGTCCGCATGTCGTAGAGCTCCACGCCAGTCGAGGTGCCATACCAGGCCGCTGCCCCGCCGCGGGTGATCGGGATGAGCCGATCCGGGCTGATGCCGCAGGATTTCATCAGCCGACGCAGGAAGGGAATCCAGTACAACGCCTCGAAGCCCACCTCGCCACGCCAGGGACCGGCGAGGATCGGGGATTCGGTGTGACGGAGGAGTTGTTTATACGCGGGCCAGAGGCAGCGAGGGGAGGTCAACGAGTCCTTCTTTGATAAGGCGTTCGGCTTCGCGCCAATCGTCCATGGTGTTGAGATCGAAGCCTTCATAGCCTTCGGTGAAGAACGGGGCCACCTTGTTACCGCTGATGGTGCCGAACGCGGGAATCACCCAACTCCACGCCATCTCCAGTGAGGCGTTCTGCACGAACACGGTTGGTAACTCCTGCGTGGGTTGTGAGTGCCACGGCGTCTCCCCCGGCTCGATCGCTTCCCCCCAATAAGTCGGCCAACCATGCCGAATGAGAGGCTTGATCGTGTGTCCCGCTCCGCCCCATTGCCACATTTTTCCGGGATGCTCGGACACCATCTGGACAGCTCGCATCGAATGAACTTCTTGCAACTGGAAGTTCTTGTAAGCGCGCAGAATCGTCGCGGCGGTGCGAAATGGAGAGGTCGGACGCAGAATTGCGAAGGCGTTCGCGGGCCACTCAGTAAGTGCATCTCTGACCCATCGCACGTCTGGAGAATCGTCGGTCGCATCATCCGAAGAACGTAGCAGAGGAGTTGCGCCGGCAGCCTCTGCGATCTTCAACGTGGTATCGTCCTCGCTCGACACCACTACGCCAGAAAATACACCGCTGTCCTTCGCCGCTTGCACTGACCATTCCAATAACGCCCGCCCAGCCAGCAGTTTCGTGTTCTTGCCGGGAATGCGCTTCGATCCAGCCCGCGCCGGAATCAGCGCGACCATCTTCATACCGGATGCCCCTCGACCGCCACACGATCATCGAACACCGCGTTCGACGCTTCAAAGAACACGCAATCGGTGATCGCTTCGACCCGATGCACCGCCCCTGGGGGGACGTGCCAACTCTCGCCTGGATGCATCGGATGCGAGGCGTTCCCGTCATGGACCAAGGCTTCCCCGCTGAACAGGTAAAACGTCTCGTCCTTGCGTTCGTGATACTGCAACGGGCCCGTCGCTCCCGCGTTCATGCTCAGCACCTTGCCGGTGTAGAGCGGCGTATGGGCGACGAGCAGTTCCGTGCCCCAGTCTTTCGGGCCGAGCTTGCGCGGTTCGAACTTCTCAATAGCTGGCATTGGTGGATCCGGTAACACGTAAGCCGTCGTCAGTGTGAACCCGTCGCATTTTAGAGAGGGGTTTGACTTCGGATGGAAAGAGACGCTTGACCCCGTCACCGCTGGACTCCCGCGCTCGGGCCAAGTCACGAACCAGTTTTCGGAGTCCAGCCGGTTCCAGACTGAACGCATGATCCGTCCCTTTCATCGCCCGATTCAGGGTGAAGTGCTTCTCGATGATCCGCGCCCCGTAGGCGTAGGCGACGAGTGCCATCGCGATCCCGCTGTCATGCCCGGACCACCCGATCACCGTGTTCGGATACCGGTTTCGCATCTCCACGATGGCGAGCAGATTCAATTCCGCGTAGTTCAGGACAGGATAGGCCGCCGTGCAATGCAACAGCGCGAACGGTGACGGCCCTGCGGTCAGGATGTTCACCGCGGCGTCTACGTCCTCCCATGTGCCTCCGCCGGTTGAGAGGATGATCGGCCGCTCGAGCTTCGAGACGTAGCGCAGCAGCGCGTGATCGGTCAGTCCTCCCGAGGCAATCTTGATCGCCGGGACGTTCAGGAGTGTGAGAAAGTCCGCCGACGCTTCATCGAATGCCGTCGCAAAGAAGGCGACGTTGCGGATCGCGGCTTCGGCTCGACACTGGCGATACTGCTCAGCGTGAAACTCCAAGGCGAGCCGGTGGGCACCATACGTCTTCCCAAAGCTGTTTTCGTTCTCGTAGGGCTTCGCGAGCAGCTCGGCGCTGTAGAGGGTTTCATTGTCACGTTTCTGGAGCTTGACGGCACTCGCCCCCGCTTTCGCCGCGGCCTTGATCATCGCCTTCGCGGTCTGGACATCCCCGCCGTGGTTGTGCCCAATCTCCGCGATCACATAACACGGCTCAGCGTCCGCGATCCGCTGTCCGCCAATGATCAGTTCTCTCACGCCAGCACCTTTAAGAGGTTGTCCCAGGAGTATTTCTCCGGGTTCAACTCAGGCGAGTGCTGGTCGAGATTGGTGTAGAGGAACTTGCCGGCGGACAACGCAGCCCATGCTGTCGTATTGTTCGCACGGAGGGCCGGAACGTAGAACGCCGCCACAGCATCGCATTCTTGAAGCACGCGAGCCAGAGCATCATCTGCGAGAAAGCCCAATACCCGAAGACGATCGCCAAAAATCGCACGCATCGCCTCCGTGCTCTCCGCGAGAGCTTCATCCCATGGGTTGCCTTCATGGACCGCCGTCGAGAGTTCAATCGTGTAGTCGGGATGATCGCGGTCGAGTTCGCGCTTGAGGTTCTCGAAGTGCTTCAGCGCCAACTTGTGCGCCATGCCGAAGGCGAGCACGCGATAAGCGCCTCTGGTCGGGTTGCCTTCCACGGTGGAGGGACAGCCTGTGCGATCCGCGTAGAACACCCGCTCCGCCTTACTGGTGATCAGCGCGTCTCCGTCATCGTGCCAGAACACGTCGTAGGGCAGCGAGATGATCGACGGCCAGTTCGTGCCAACCTCGGAGGCTTTCACCGACCACAGGGGGCGCTTATAGCCGACCGCTGAGATGTGATCGCATGGCACGCCCAACCGCTTCGCGAGCGCATGGTTGAACTTCGCCACGCCACACGTTGCGGGATTTAGGTGGTAGCTCAGGATGGCGTCAATTGTGCCGTTCATAGACGAGCACCCGCCCTTTCCCCTGCCAGTCCATCGCGGTTTCCAGATCACGGCAGCGGGTAAAGCCTTCCAGCACGAACAGCAACCGCAGGAAGTCCTGATTCAGCATCGTGATATGGGTCGGGTCGAGCTCGTCCGAGGTTGCCACGTCGAGCAACGAGGTTGGATTCGGATGGAAGCGCGTCGTCACATAGACGAACTTGGTGGTCATCCGACAGAGGTTCCGCACGGCCGCTCGAACATGCGCGATCGTCAGATGCTCCAAGACTTCCCGGCAGACCACGAGGTCCGCAAAGGGTTCGTCATCGTCATTGCCGAAGCGCGACTCAATCAGCGAACCATGGATGAGCGCCGGATTGATGCTCTGCTTCGGTATCTGCGGGTCAAATCCGAGCACCTGCACGCCGTGATCGATCAGCATCCGCACCAGCACGCCATCTGGCCCGCACCCGGCGTCGATCACGAAGTCCGGGTTGAATGTCTCTTTGATCAAGCGCGGATGGTCCGCCTCAATCGCGGCCCGTGCCTCAAAGGAGTAGTCCGTGACCGGTTGCCACGGCACCGACGCGGGTTTCTGGCTCTGGACGAGCGTTTCAAACTGATCGAGTGTCATGCAAACGTTCGGTGCTGGTTTTATCTTGTGTCTCGGTGTAGATGATTTCCGTCTCGGCTTCGCGGCAGGCTTGTAACACCTCGTCCGGTAGTCGCCCCCGCCAGTCCGATCCCTTCACCAGATACCGTGGGCAGTTGCTGAGCACCGCGATTGCCAACGAGTCGTGGCACTGCACCTGATCGACCATATCAAGGTGCAGGACCGTTCTGGCCCGTTCGAAGCGTGTCTGGAACGGTTCCCGCCCCTTTGCCCGAATCGCCTCATCTGGCGCGATATGCACGATCAACGGCCGCCCCAACTCTCGCGCCGCTGACAGGTAGCGCAGATGCCCCATGTGCAACGGATCGAAACAGCCGTCCGCGAGCACCCGCATTACTCGTCGATCGCCGTCCGCTCCACCCGCTCGAAGGTGTCGGTGACGTTGACGTGCTTCGAGATGTACTCCGCCCCTTCGTCGCCGTACCGTTCCGCCGTGGCGTTGACCACGTCGTTCTTCATCGCGTTGGGATTGCCCATCGTGGCGATGTTCTGCCGAATCTTCGCGGCCTGCACCGCCTGCCGGACTTCCTTCGGCATCGACATGAGCACTTCATGGCCCCGTTCGCCGCGGGTGATGTAGCCCTCCGGCGACACGTTGTAGCCACCGATCTGCTCCGGGTCCACGACATCCCCGAGTCGCACCTGGTCCCAGCCCTTTCGCTTTGAGCGCCAGATGTGATCGGTCGCAATCGCCGCGTTGAACCACCGGCACTCCCGGCTGGCATCGTGGAGATTGATCGGGGCGGACGGTTCGTTGAAGACGTTCTGGAGACGCGCCTTATAGCGCGGGTCGCTGTCGATGATCGTGTTGAGTCCGGTCTGGATGTTGCGCTCGGTGACCTGAATCCGTGGTTTTCTCGGCATTTAATCCTCTAACTGATTCGCACGGCCGGGGGTAAAGCCTTTGGTATTGGCCGCCCAGTCCGCTTCTTTCATCCCGCGATCCCGAGCGATGCTCTGTTCCATCGCAGAGAGGGACGGTCGGCGTGGTCCTCCGCCCTGCCCTTCCGTGACGAGCGGGGCTTGTGCCGGCGCCGCGGGGAGGGGTTTCGTGCTCACGCTGTCCAGGCCAAGGGCGGTCAGGGCGAGGATCGAGGCGACATTCGGATCGGCCGTCTGACTCGCTGGCATGGTGCGCCAGATCTGCGCGAGGGCCTGCTGACTCGGGGATCGACCGTCCGCGCTCTTGATCCCCAGCGCGACCTGGAAGTTGCGGGCGGACTTGGTTTGATCGCTCTCCTCGCGCATCGGGGCGATGGTCTGCTGCGCGATCTGCTGAGCCGTCGCCGTCATCATCTGGCGAATCGTGCCCGCTCGCGCAAGGTCCGGCTTCCCTTCCGGCGTGTAGAGGTCCAACGTCTTCGCGAGGGCTTCGGTCTGCGGATCGGCTGTCTCCTGCTGCGGTGCGGCGGGTTGGGCCTGTTGCTGGCGACCGTTGATTAGGCCGGGATTCGCCTTCAGGAACTCAACATAAGGCCGCGAGTCTCTTGCATAGGCGTCCAGGTCGGCGTTCTGCTTCTGGAGCTCCTTGCGCTGTTTGCGCTCTTCCTGTAGTTCCCGCAGGACACCGGCCGGGACATACCGTTGGCCGGCGACTTCCACCGCTTCGACTTCCGCAGGCTGTTCCGCGGCGGCTTCAACAGGAGCCTCAGTCGCTGGCGCTTCGGCTGCGGCCGGTTCTGCGGGGAATGCCGCTTCGACAGCCGGTCCGTCCTCTTCGAGATTGACTAACCCTTCATCACTCATACTTCAAGACCTTCCACGACACACAAGAGATCGGATTCACGCATCAACAAGAGACGATCCTGCCCGTCTTCCACCCAGATTTCCTGTCCAGCGGTCCACGAGAACACGACGTAATCCCCGACCTTGACTTCGGGTTCTTTGCGGACCAGATCGCGGAGCAGTTCTTTCGTCTGTTCATGTCTCGCCCGCGTCTTGGGCTGACCGGGATCAATCGTGAACTTGTCGAACCATCCGGCGAGTTCTTCAGCCTCGGCCTTCCGTGGATGTGAGCACGGACCGACAGCAATGACCGTCCCGGTCTGTTCCGGCTTCCGCTCCTCTTGGAGAATCAACCCGGACTCGGTGACGTTCGGCGGAATCTCGGGCTTAATGAGGATCCGATCCCCTAGCGGCTTGAGGGTCACAGCGTCCCTCGCCGTGACATCTGTCCGCTCGTGGTGGTTTGCGCGGCGGCATGTTCCAACGCCTTCAGACGGGCTTGGGGCCACGCCACGAACGTTTCGAGGGCTTGTTCGGCCGCCAGACACTGGCGGAGTTGGTTGAGCGCCATGATGTCGTTGGTTTCATTCGCGGCATTGCGTTGGGCGGTCTTGATGCGGTTGGCGATGTCTTTCGTCGCGTATTCCACGACACGCTGCCAGCCGGGATGTTTCAGAAGGTTGTCGAGGTCTTGCTTTTCGTCAGTCATTTAACACTTCGGGAGCGGAGGCGGTTCGGGTTCATCCTCGGCCGTGGCTTCGATCAGATCGATGATGCGTTCTAAGGCTTCCGCAATCCGGATCAGCGCGTCGTAGATGAGCGTCTCCACTACGCCTTCTCCAAAAGCATCGCCATATAGGGGCCGTCCGGATGATCCACGACGCATTTCGCCCAGCACGTCTTGAGAAACCCCGGCAGGAGCCGTCGATCAATCGCCGCGGTATCGTAGGCACGAAAACTGCCGTGGACTTCGTACGCCTCCTCGCGATACGGCACGTCGAGGTACATCCATCCCCCCGGTTTCAACCACCGCGCCGCGTTCTGCATCGCGTGCTTATCGCCGTGTCGATCGCCGGGGTCGTTCTCGTAGCTGCCAAGGCCGACATGCTCAATCGCGGAGACACTCACGATGCAATCGAAGGACGCCGGAGGAAAGAGATCCGCGTCAAGCACGTTCCCCTGAATCGTGGTGCCAGGTCGCTCACAGGCGCGCCAGTCGAGGCCGGTAATCTGGAGGTCTGGCCGTTCCTTGAGCATCGGCGTGATCCAGTCGGCCTCGGCACAGCCAATCTCCAGCACCGTCGCATTCGGCGGGAAGTGAATCCAGCCTTTCTCCATCGCCGTCGCCCAGAACGAGAGACACAGATCGTTGCCGTGATCGAAGCCCACTAGCGCCAATACCGTAAGATTCGCAGCACGGTGTAGATGCCGATGAGCGCAGGGACGAGAGGGGCCACTAATCGACCCCAATCACCGAGCGCCTGCATCGTTCCGCCCTTGCCTTTGTAGCGGCCATACTTGTAACGCAGGGCTTCCAGTTTGCACAGTTGCCACTCTCTGTTCGGGATGCACCAATCGCGATACAGCGGCTCGTAGGTCCGACCTTCCTTGCGATGCTCGATGACTCGTTCTTGCCACTCGTCCACCTACGTCCCACCGAGCGGAATCGGTGCGGTCGGCGGCGGGGCCAGTCCTGGTCCGCCCATCGGCGGTCCACCGGGAGGCGGCATCCCCGGAGGGAGACCGGGCGGAACACCTGGAGGCTGACCCGGAGGTGCTCCCAGCATCCCCGGCGGCATCCCGCCCGGTGCCAACGCTTGCTGCATCTCTTGGGCTGGCGAGCCGAGAAACGCCTGCGGATTCGGGATCCGGAACAAGCGCACAAACTGCTGCGTCATGGCGCGAGCGGCGGCCGGTCCGCGGAACTGCACCTGCATCTGCGGGAACGCCGCCAAGAGTTGTGGCATGAACTGCATCGACGCAATGAAGTCCGCTCGTAGTTTCCCGATGTCCGCCGTTTCCACAGACCCATGCGGCTTGAACCGGAACGCCCCCTCCAGCAGCGAGGCCGTGATCTTCTTGTCCGGCATGAACTGGTCGATCGGGACGCCTTTGCCTTCCATCCCGACCACCAACGACTGTGGGGCGTCGATGCCGTCTGGCTGTTCCGCCAGGACACGTTTCCAGATGGCATGCCGAATCTGATACAGGTCTTCGATGCTCTCCTGCACCCGGCGAATGAACAGATCCATGCGGACGAAGGATTGCTCCGTCGCCATCTGAATTTCACCCAGTGTGCGATCCGCCTGCGAGACTTGTCCTGACGCCACGTCGTTGATGCCGGCGAGCCGTTCGGCGGTGCGTTCACACATCGTCATGTGATTGAACACGCTGGCCGGCACGTCAGGCACTTCCATCGGGTGCAGTTCGCGGGGATCGCGCACGTCGATGACGGCTTTCGGGCCCCATGGCTGTTCTTCCGGATCCCACAGGGCTCCCTGCATACGGAGGATCGGGACACTGTTCGCCATCGAGGAGCGATCCGCCGCCATATTGCGATAGGCGGTGTGCTCTTCGATCGTGGTGATCAGCTTGTGGCCGACAAACGAGAAGCCCTCGGTGGCCCGGTCAGGACGCGGAAACGGGGTGATCTGGACGAACCGGCTGCGCTCGAGATCGTCATACTGCCAGCGGAGCAACAGGTGCTGATCTTTGTGACAGGTCGCCAGATACCACCGAGCGCCGTCCTTGACACCCTTCGGGGCATCCATACTCCACGTCTCGAAGAAGGCTTTGAGGTCGATGAGGACGAGAACCTCCCAGAGTTCCTTTTCAGCCGTGGTGTCGTCTTGTGGGGCGACGGACATGTTGGCGCGGTCGAGAGCGTTTTCGCCTTCCCGATCCGCGCCGGTCTTGGTGAGTTCGTCCGCTGTCGCTTTGTCGTAGATCGCCCGTGGTCCTGTTGCCAGGGCCATGATCTCGCTATAGCGTTTCCACAGGCGCTTCCCGTAGGCCCAGATTTCCTCTTTCTCGCGGGCATGGCCGGGGAGGATCACCGAATCGCGGTAGGGGATGATGCGGTATTGCGGACCGATGCGCTGGTTCTCCGTCGAGTCGATCAAGATCTGCGCGGAGGGGATGTTCGGATCCTGCGATTCGACGTAGGTCCCATCCGGTTTCGTCTGCGGTTGCGGTTGCCCGTTCTCGTCATAGACCATCCCGCCCGTGGTCGGATCGGTCTGGAGCTGCGCCTGAATGCGTTTCCGGACGGTGCGCCACTCGGAGCCTTCCGAGACTTCCAAGAGGCCCCGCGGTTCGATCAGGGAGATCAGGAGGAGCTTGTCAAGGACCGACTGTAGCCGCTCCTCTTCCGCTTTCCACTGGTGGAACTCTTCGACGAATGGGGCATTGTCGGCGGCTTGACCCCAGCCTTCCACGGTGCAGACGGGTTCGGTCCAGATCGTCTTCATCGCCCGTGCATGGAGAGCGTCCACGTTCGCGCAGGCGAGATGCGAGGTGAGGTCGGCCGCATCCGGCCACGGGAGGTTGCGAGATGAACGAGTCCGCGCCTGCTCATAGAGCATGTGCCAGTAATCGACTTCGATGTCTTGGGCGCTCTTGGCGTTGAGGCCGTTATCCAGCTCCTGGGAGAGCCAGAGGGCGAGCTTCTCCCGTTGCTCTTTCGTCAGCGAGACATCGAAGGGATCGCGTGGCGCCTTACTCACTTCTTGCCTTTCTTGGCGCCCTTCTTCTTGTAGTTCGTGTAGAGCGTGGGATTGACGCCGGAGGTCTGGGACATCAGCAGCCTTTCCCCATACCCTTACCGTGTGAGCCCTTCACAGGCGCGTCGGACTTCTTCCCGCCTGGATTGCCAGCATGCGAGCCGGCAAACTTGTGCTCGCTGGCCTGAGTGGCTTTGGTCTGGGTTCGGCCGCCTCGTCCACCGTTGAAATTGTTATTGCTCATCCGTAGCCTCCCCTGCCTTTCTTGGGTTGCCGCACGCGGTCGTACGGGTCGTAGTCGCGTTGCGCGCGCTTCACCTCACGCGCCGCCTGTCGCTCCGGGCTGTATTTCGGGGTGTAGTGCCGATAGGCCAACCCGCGAAACGCATCCGCCCCATGGCTCGCCCAGTCATGCACCGGGAGATGTTTGAACTCGTTGATCCGCGTGTTGAAATCCCAGCGGTAGTGCTGCAAACACTCCAAGCCGCGAGCGGTCTTGTCCGCGTCGAACCAGCACCGCGGCAACAGCATCCGCGCCGCATGGACGCCGTCCTCGAGCGTCTCGACTTTCGGACTCACCTGGAACTCAATCCCGATCTGGCGGGCCGCATCGAGGCGGGTGTGCCCCGAGGTCATCTCGCGGACTTGGATGTCGTGGGGGGCCCAGTGCGTACCGTAGGTATAGTTCTTGGCGTTCAGCACCTGTCGATAGTGCGGAAGGCCTTGGCCGGTGTTCTCGTAGTAGTCGATCAGTCGCACTTCGCCGGAGTAGAGGGTTTGACTAAACCAGATGGCTGTCGCATCCCCCACCCCCAGATCCCAGTCGGTATCCACAGGGAGGGCAGGGTCATAGGGCACGCGAGTGATGCGGCCGGCTTCCCGAGCCTGGATGATCTCTCTCGCGTAGACCGCGCCTTTGACGGAGGCCTCAAACGAGCACTCGAACTCTTGGGCATACTCATCCGCGGTCATCGACTGGCGGGCACTCTCGAGCTCGGACGGAGCGATGAGGCCGGTCTGACTAGCGCGGTACTCGGCGAAGAACCAGTCCTTCGTGCGCTGTGCCTGCTGCACGATGTCGTAGAACTGGTTCTTCCCGTTGGGCGTGCCGATGAACAGCACCCAGCCAAGGCGATCCGAGATCAGCGGGCGAATGACTTCCGAGAACACGTTCGGCGCCATCAGGCCGTACTCGTCCAGCACCACGCCATCGAGGTAGATCCCGCGGAGGCTATCGGGGTTGTCCGCCCCGTAGATGCGGCACTGCCCGCCGTTCGGGTAATCCACGCGAAGTTCGGAGATGTTCGTGACCACACCCGGAATCGGCGCGGCGTAATGCCTCATGTAATCCCAGGCGATCGCCTTGCCCATGGTGTAGGTCGGCGCGATGTAGGCGAACCGTGGGCGGGGTTTCTCGCAGAGGAGCGCGGCTTTCTGGAGTTGATTGATCGCGCAGACCGTCTTGCCGAACCGCCGATGACACACCGCCACGCCGAACCGATGCGCGTCCATCCCCTCATGCAACCGGCGCTGGAGGGGCCGCGGGCTGTAGGGGATGACGACTTCGGTTACGCCCATGAAATCTTCAGCGTCCCCGTCACAGCGACGGCCTGTTCTTGTTCGGCAGGTTTATCCAGGGCTCGGTTCATCAGATCGGTAAACGCTTGGACGGACGGGTCTTTTTCCCAGACTTCGATGGTTTCTTCGGTCTGATTCCCCGCCATCGCCTCTCCCACACGAATGAACTTCCCGGTCTTTTTGTCGCGGGTGACGAGATACTTCAGCCCTTTGGCGTTGGCGAGCTGCGCGGCGGCGAGATCCGCCATCTGCGCTAAGACCAACTGCCGTAAGGCTTCGCGGCCGGCTTCTTTCGTGAGGGTCTTCTGGGTTTTGTAGCCCTTGGGCATGCCGGCGCCAGGCCGTGCGCCCCCATGGGGTCCTTTCAATTTTTTCAAGCGATGTTGGCAGGATACGGCCGAGCGGAGCGATGGACGGGCTAGATGTGGTATGCCGTTGACGAGAGGGCGGATTTTTCTTTGATGACCCGTTCCTGGGTATAGAACCGATGACCGCAGTGCGTACATTCCCGACGACGTTTGATGTACGCGCAGTCCGAGACCGGGCGGGAGTTCACGACGCGGGATTCAAATTGCTGACAGACGGGACAACAGAGCTTCGCCGCGGTCATTTCGGTCCTTTCGGGCCGTAGTTGTGCCAATACGGATTGGAGCCCCACCGATTGCCGTTCATCGTGGCGCTCATGTGTAGAGTTTCTCAATCTTCCCGCAGCGTGGGCAGTTGATGACGTAATACCACCGTCCATCGGTGTCGTCACCGCTGCCGATGCACGTCCATTTGTGCCAGAACCAGCAGAGGAATCTCATGCTTTCTCCTCTGAGGGAGGGGGAGGCGCGGCACCGATAGCACGAAGGCGGTCTGCTTGCTCGTCTAACATCCTCAACAACACGTCTCGTTCTAGATGATAGAAACGCCACGGACGCTCATCGCGAGCCGCCACGGCCTTTTCTAGCAGTGTCGGTGCCGGGGTCTCAGGGAGGGCGGACAGCACCGCATGAATCTCCCGTGCGAATCGTTCCAGATGCAACGCGACGAGGCCGTGCCCAAGCTCGCGCTGATGGTATGCCTGTTGAAACATCGCGGTTTCAATACGAGCTATGGGCTCGATCAGCGTGCGGAGGGCGTGGGGATCGATCATGGCATCACTCCAAAGCTCAGAAAAGACAGACGTTTATGCGCGAATAGAACCTTCACTGCCTACTCAGGTACCGCGTCGTCTGTCCGTGTAGGTTTGTCGTCCTGCGAGAACCGCGCTGTGATTTCGATCTCCTGAACCACGACGAGGCCGCCGTGCAAGTCCCACCACATCTGATCCGCCCATCGCTCCTTATTGGCGACGCGATCGCCTGCTTCTTGCAATAAGGCTTGAAGCGCACTCTCGGCGTGACCGCGTTGGTCGAACATCTCGGCAGCGCCAAGGTTCCTCACACGTGTCCAATAACCTTCACAGCGACGGATGAAGTGGCCACTGTTGACGTGATGCAGCACGAAGCCGTGTTTCGTTTCTTCGGTCTCAAACATCGTTGAATCCTACCCATCGTTGCGACGCGGTACCTGTTCGTCCAACCGCACAAATGAACGTGTGTTCGCGTCAAATCTTTATTCTTCTTCCTTCATGTTGTCGGCTCAGCACCAGGAGACGGAGAGGACTCGATAGGCGCTGCCGACGCACGGGCCTTCAACGCGGCGATGTCACGTTCCAACGTCTCGCGGGGTGGCATATTCTCCCAACCCAACATCGTGACGATTGAGTGCAGTGTTCGCTCAGCACTTTCAGAGTCCGCTGCCGACGCACGGGGAGAGGCCAACCGTAGGGCGTCTTCTATCGCTGCCTCGGTATCCACCCATCCGCAGTAGTCGCAAATGAGGATGCTGATGCGAGCGCCCGCGAAATGGCGCGAGATGAGCTTCCAGCGTTCATGCGAATGAATACACGGTGGCACTTGTTTCGTGGGTTCAGTCATCAGTGCGTCTCCGGGTCCACGATGACAAGCGGATGTTGCGTGAAAATCTGCACGCGGCGTCCGTCCGTGAACGTCACAACGTGCCAGTCCCCATCGCTGTCTTTATCTGGTTCGACGTGATAACGCTCTGGGCGGGTGTCCCTCTCTGGGGCGTCGGAGGCCGCGAGTTGTGCCTTGAGTTCCGCGATTTTTGCGTGCAACGGCGGCAACATACACTCGAAGGTTTTATTCTCCTGACGCAGCCGCTTCAATTCGGAGGCCGTCTCTAGAGAGCGGGAGGCCGCCACATCAGCATCCCATTGCTCACAGACGCGCTTCTGGAGTTCCGCATCGGTGCCGAGCGGTGGTCCACCCTTGAGAAACACGAAGTTGGCCCATGAGCGCCATTGCTTCAAGGCCGTTTCCGCCTCGGGTGAGCAGGAGGAGGCACGAAGGCGCTCGACCTCAGCAAGAAGCGCGGTAATGTCCACGCACTCAAGTTCATCGGCCCACAGCTCGCCACCGCCATAACGATTCGCCAGCCTCGCCTTAATCGGTGCAAGGTCTACGTGGGCTTCACCGGCGCGGATCGCCTCGCCCACAACCTGTTTCGTTTCAGACATTTAGAACAAATCCTTTTCTCGCGTATAGGCTGGACATTGCCGTCCAACGCACGCGGAACAACCCCAACCAGCTATCAGTCCGTCGCTGCTCTGATAGCTTTCAACGCATCCTTCACGGTTTGAATCGCAGAACCGTCTTTCACCATGTCGCTGGTCAATTTCAGGACGTACCAGCCCATGATGGCGGCCTGGTTGTACTTGTCGGCATCCTTCCGCATCCCGGCCCCGCGTGAATGCCGTCCACGCACCCATGTGCCGCCTTCGACTTCCGCCGCGAGTTTCCGATCCGGCCACGCGAAGTCAAAGCGCCATCGTCGTGGTTTCGCAAAGACGTGCTCTCGCTCCGGCGCCGGCAGTCGATACGCCTTCATCTGGAACAGGAGATCGTCTTCAAGCAGGCTCACAGGCGCTGATCCCCGGATTTTCGCCATGCCGTGAGTTTGGCCGGCGCCTTTCCCGGCACGGTGCCGCGACTGATTTCTTCCATGACGACGACAATGGAGCGCGGACGACTCCCGGGAAACGCCCGACGTGCCTCAGTAATCGCGACTGAGGCCGCTTTTCGTGCAGTCGCGGCCACGATCTCCGCTCGGTGCGTGAGAACGGGCGCGGAATCGGATTCAAAGCTCACAGACGCCCTATACGTGATTCTGGTGGCCATCTAGGCTCGCTCCTCTGCTCGCCGGGACATGGTTAAGCGACCTCAAGTTGATAGTTCATCGCGGTTTTCACGGCCCTGGCAATCGCTCGACCCATCGGTAGTGGCACGCCGTTGGCGATCACGCGCTTTCGTCCATGCGTGGTGAATGGCGCATCAGCCAGAAAGTCAGCCGGCAGTCCTTGTGCTTGAGCGAGATCGGAGGCACTGCGATTGACCAAGATCGCGCCCTGGAAACGTCCTGCGTCATCGATGCGTGGTGCGGCTCGTCGACCGCCCGCGGTAGAGGTCGCGGCTGGCGTCCATGTGGCCGACACCGCGGGACGCCACCACTCCAAGCCGAGTGCCCGACCGTCGACCGTGAGGAGCGAGAATCGACGCTCGCGGTGCTGGTCGCCGCCGCAATCGCGGTTATTCAGGAGCAGTGACGCCACGCGATACCCGGCCACGCACGGCTCTGGCGCGTTGGGGACGTTCTCCATCAAGGCCCAATCCGGCTGCGACTCAGCAACGACGCGCTCGTATTCTGGAATGAGGTTTTCCGCCAACGACTCCTCGCCATAGCGCACGCGGTTGATGTTGGACAACGTGGAGAATCGCTGACACGGAGGCCCTCCAATCACGCCGTCGAACTTCCCAGCCGGCGGGTGAAATCGCTTCACATCGCCTCCCCACAACACATCCGGCCCGCGCACTACACAAAAGCCTTCTTCCTCAAAGGCGCGATCGAGAAGCCCGATGCCTGGAAACAAACTCAGCACCAACGGTGTCATGCCTCCTCTGCTCGCCTGGGGAGCGCCCCGATTGAAGAACGACGAAGAAGTTTCATCGCGCGTTCACCGCCACGGGTGACTCGTGAGACAGCCCTACCGCATCGCATGTACGGGTGTCGTCGCTGCGCTGCTCAATGGCTTCAAGCCAGTCCGCGATCCGTTCCCGCGTCCACCGATGCTCATCGTTCAGACGCCAGAGCGTCATCATCAGCGTGGAGTCGGCGTGATAAGAATCCGAGCAGGCGGGGCAGTTGATGCCGGAGCCTAAGATCGGCCACCGCTTTTGAGCGGCTTCATAGTTGATAATCAGCCGCTGTTCAATAACACTCATCACACCATCGATTCCGACAGCGACACACGCTCCAGCGATGGCGCAGTGACCCTCCCCGTCCATGTAACCCATCGACGCCTGCGGTGTTGCCATTGCTCCGAGTCGAATCGCTTCACTCAATCTCATGCTGCCCCCTTCCGAAATACCGCCAACCGCACCACGCCCGTGGCCGGTCGCTCCAATATTCCCTGCATCGTCATCCGCGTCACCAAGTTGTAGAACTGAGCATCGGGACGGCCCAACTCCGCCCGTAACGCTTTGATCGTCATCGAGCGACGCCGACGCAGGATCGCCAGAATCTGTTGGCGCATCTCGGTCCGATCCCGATACGGCCGCATCACCCGCTTGGGCGGATCGTCTTCGATCACCATCGGCTGCAAGTGACTCAGATCCCCGAAGCGCAGCGGCGGGATGCAGAGGTAGGTGTCCTTCATCGAGCCGTTCCAGTACAGTTCGTAGTCCATCAGCGCCCCCACCGGCTCATTGGCTTGCGTTTCGCCGCCATCGTTTCCGCATCATCAGGTGTTGGTGCCTGCTTCTCGCGGAACCGCTGCCCCTTCGGACACCAGCAGGGTTTCCCGAACTCATGCGCGCCGTGCTTCGGCCGCGGCGCTTTCGTGACCAGATTCGGGCCGCACGTCGCATCCCCAGGACACCACAACATCTCCAGCCCGTAGTCCCGACAGTTCGCACAGGCGTCATGCCACGGTTCCGTCCGGTCTTTCGGCTTCGGCCAGGAGTCGCGTAGGACGGCTTCCAGCGCCTGATTCAAGGCGTGTCCGTCGAGGCCGCCAGCCTTCAGCTCGTCGCGCATCTTGAGCGCCTCCGTGACCACCGTGCCGAGCGTGTCGCTCACGACGCCTCCGCTTCCCGTAGCCGGTCATCAGCCCACGACGCCATCGCCGCGAACTGGCCGATCGTCCGTGACCCCGACATCGCAAACGGTTCCTCGCACTTGAGAAACACCACCGCCAGCCGTTCCAGCCGGTCGTTGTCCCAGACTTGGCAGAGTTCGCAGGCCTTCGTGTAATCGAGGGCTGGCCGTGGCAGATACCGTGCGCCGCGCCGATGCTTGAAATACAACTCGGCGTAGCGTTCACAGAAATCGCCGGCTCGCGCTGCGAGTTCTGGATCGGTGGTGCCGTTCATCGGCGGTGGTTTTCTCTCAGACTCTCTTTCCAAAGAAGATCCAGAAGAAGTACTAACCAAACCACGTAGAACTTCTGGCGAAGTTCTCACGGTGTTCGCTTGTTCGTTCGCGCGAACAGGTAAAGAACGATTACGGGCAGCCGTCATACGATCCTTCGCTTCGGTCCGCTTCTTCGTGACAGTCGCGCGGCTATCGTTCCAGTCGAGGTAGTCATGGATCTGGTAGCCGGTCTCCACAGACTCCCAGAGGGCTACGGTGACGAGATCCTTGATGCTCTTGACGAAGGCCCCAGGGATCGCCAGCGCCGGCAGGAAGCCGTCCGTGAGGTGTTGTTGGGCATACGTGAGCCCCCACACCCAGAGCCGAAAGGCCTTGTCGCTGAGACGCAGGATCTTCGGGTGCGTCATCGCGGCATCGTGAATGCGAACCCACGCCATCTAAAAGAGCCTCGCTTCGCGATACTGATCCGCTGATGGACCGATGGGGCGATGCTCGTGATAGCGGTACTCACTAACCACGATCAGCGGCCGATTACACATGCACGCGCCTTCAATGTCCCAGGCTTGGAGCGCGGGACAGTCCGCCGCGTGCTCCCCGATATACCGGACCCGGTTCTCGATGTGCATCCCCAACTTCGTGCGGCAGTCGCTGATGCGCGTCCGCCACGCCTGTCGGCCACCCAAGGCTTCAAACTCGCTCGCGTCAATCCACCGACCCACATGAGCACGGAGGAAGTCCGCTACCCTCTCGGTGTTCGATTGCCGGCGTTCAATCTCAGACTTCATGCGCGTTCCTCAATAGCTCTTTGAGGGCTTCTAATCGCGTTACGTCCCGATAGGATCGCCAGAGACGACGGAACCAGCTCACGAGTGGCCTTCTGCTTTCGCAATCGCCGCTTCGACGTCTTGCAGCGCGGCCATCGCTCGATTTGGCACGGGGCCGTTGCCGCCGTCGTTCACGTCGGAGTAGTTGTCGAGGGCTTCCGCCGCAATCCGAAGGGCATCGAGCATGTCGGGCGCCGCTGCGATGAGACGGGCATTTGATTCGGAGGCATCGTCCTGTGCGAGATGTGCCTTCCCTCGCGGCTGTGGTGATGAGACGTTCACATAGGCCACAGCGAACCGGTCCACATCGCTGTCTGTCATGACCGCAATGGACCCGTCGTTCCTTCGTCCCAACTGCGATACCGCCCACGGACCCTTTGTATGGCTCATCTCGGTGAACTCCCTCCGGTGAACGCCCGCCAGTTAGCAGGCGACGAACGTCGAAACATCCTGCGTTGTGAATGGACCGTCCGCGCCACGCTCCGTCGTGAACTCGATCGTCCGAAGCCCATCGTCGTATTGCTGGTGATGACGTTTGCACAGCATCATGGAACCCCCAGTGGTGTGCCGCTGCTCCGGCTTCATGCCTCGCGTGCGTGCGCGCTTCTTATCACCGATATGTGCCCACTCTGAAACGCCCTCGCAGTTGCCGAGGGGCGCGAACCGACAGTAGCCATCGCGCTCCACGCACACCGCACGAATCACCGCGGCGTAGGCCATCTCAGCGCGTCGGCGTTTCGCCCGCGATCTCGCCGTGGGTCCGGGCTTCCGTCTGTTCAGCGAGGAGCGAAGCAGGGGCATTACTTCGGTTCCGAGTATTCGACTTGATCGACGATGGCGCGAGCGATCTTCACGCAGTAGATCGCCAGCCGCAGAAACGCATCGTCCCCATCTGACCAGTCGTGATCTTTCATCGCTTGACCGGCCACGTTCCCAGCGATCCGCGCCACGGTGCTGTCGTACTTTCGTTTCTCAGCCATCTCTCTAGCTCACCTTCCGAGACGCCCGGTCGTCCACCGGCAACGCTTCGCACGTCTCACACAGGAACTCCCCACGAGCGTCGTTGTGGTATTCGCGGCAGATCCATTCAGGGATGCCGTCGTAGTTCTGTTCCACATCCCCGCAGCACTCCGTCTTGACGCCACAGACATCGCAGCGATGGGCGTGCGGTCGGGTTCTCATTGCGCCAATCCGAAGAATCTGGCGACGGCCTTCTTATAGAGCGCGTCGTTGTTCGTCCTGATCTCCGTGGCCCTCTGCTCTGCACGCCAGCAGCTATCGCAGAGTTCGATGTCCTGCGGTGGATCAAGCCGTGGCGTCGGCTGGCCGCACGCATCACAAGCCGTCTCGCCCTCGAAGATGTCTACAAAGTCCATCACGACGCCTCGCTTTCGTGTTCCCACTTCGATCGGTCGAGTTCAGCCATCACGATGTCCTTCACGCCGAAGCGGCTGGAGCGCCAGTTCACCCACACCAACCGCTCCATCTGCTTCCCCTGCGCGAAGATCGAGGCCATCCAATCGTTGATGGTGTGAAACTGCATCGTTCGCGGATGCAGCTCCACCGTCTCCCCGGTCACGGTCCAACTCGTCACCGAGGGATTCACCGTCTTGCAGGGGTCCACCCGTTCGACTTTGATCAGCTCTCTGCCAGGCATGATCAGAACGGAATGGGATCGTCGTCCGTCGGCGCGGGTGCGACCGGAGGCGGGGGCGGTGCCGCCGCTTCCACCGACCGAATCCGCAACCCGCCGACACGCTTCCCGCCGAACATCACCGAAGGGTCCGTGAACAGCACGACCGCATGGCCGACCCACCCGCCGTAATCGTCAGTGCCGCAGATTTCCTCGAGCGATTCGCAGTTCGTGCGATTGAGAATCAACGCCTTGTCCTTGCCGGCGAAGTGCATCACCAGCTTTTTCTCGGTCTTGCCGGAGTCGGTGTCCTTCACGTCGTCCAGCCCGACCGACGCGATGACGACTTTCGCGGCTTTCCCCTGGAGATCTTCCTGCTTCAGAAACGAACCGAACGCCGCTTTGTAACTCGGTGACATGTGCTGCTCCTTGTGCAGATGCTGAATTGAGTTGACCGATACTCTCCACGGCTCGGTCTACACCGCTTCTCGCGTGGTCTCCCAGAGACACGCTGGAGCTAGAACAAGACGCACAACGCGAAGAACAGCAGCGCGAAACACACCGCCGCGACGACTTCCCCGAGGTTCCGGATCACGGCCGCTCCGGGAAGTGCTCATCAAAGAGCCGCGCCGCCCGTTCCAACTTCTCCGCCCGTGTTTCAATCTCCGCCGCCATCTCGCGCAAGAGGACCAGTTCTCGCCGAGATTTCGCCATCACAATCGCGGCTTCCAGGTCATCCAACGCACACGCGGCGGAATGGGCGGCCCGTTCGACCGGAGACTCTTGCGGGAAGATCAGCACCGGACGGGGCCGATGCACCAGGGCGCCGTCGTCGGTGATCTTCAATCCCGGCACGGCTCTCTCAGCAGCCGCCCGTTCTTCGGCTTGCGCCAACTTCGCCAACTCCACAGAACTCATCGAGGATTGCGGCAGGGCCATCATGGGAACCTCCCCTTACCAGCACATCGGGTTGAGCCAGTAGAACAGGGTGCAATCGCTCACGATCCCATTAGTCGTCTTGGGGAACGCTTTCGGATGTCCCGCTGAGTAGATCGTCGCGGCCAGGATCACGGCCATTGCCAGCGCCGTGACGAACTTCTGAATCCGCGGCCGTTGCCTGAGCCAGCCGGAGAGGATCGCGGACACCGCGACGGCGCCGATCACAATCGCGGGCATCCACTGCATGACGAAGACGGAGACGAACGACGACGCCGGCAGAATCATCACACTCACCATGTGCAGCTCCTTTGAGTTCACGACGCTTTCTCCGTCTCGGATTCCGAGCGATGGCACCAGAACACATAGGCCATGCGCGGCAGAAGTTCGTGCTTCACCGCAGGCGGGAGGTCTTGGAGGCGATGAAACAGCAGCGAGGCTTCGCCGCGTTCGATCTTCGACCAGTGGCTCTGGGTGATGCCGAGCGACAGGTAAATCTCTTTCGAGGTCAACCGCGCGGCGGCGATGGCATCCAGCAAGGCTTCGTGCATCGTCGGCTTCGTCGGCCACTGCGCCATCGTGCCCACGACCGCAAAACAGAGAAAAACGAGAAATGTCATGGAACTAACTGACTTTCTTAGTAATGGACGAGCTGACGCAGGGCGCTAAGAATGAGCGCCATGTCAGGACGCTTTCCGGTTGCCAAACACCGCACGCAGCAGATCGGCTTTCGCGTAGACCAACTTCGATCCCCGATGCCCGGCGACGATCCCCTTGCGCTTCGCCCACGCCCGGAACGCCTCCACCGGCTCCTTGCAATCGCTGAAATCGAGGAACCGCGCCGCACTCTCGGCGTTGAGGAAGGGGCCGAACTCGCCCGCCTGATGCGTGCCGTTGAGCACACCCGCGTGCTGTTGCGCATCCGGGCGAACCGCCTGCGCGCCGCGCTTCATGACGCCACCGGCTCCGCATGCCCAGATGTGACCACGTGTCCAAATTTGAGCAGTCGGGGATCGCGATGAAGCGCATCTGCCAAGGCAATCACGGTATGAAACGCTGGCTTAGCTCTTGCGTTTCGTTCCAGTCGGCTGATGACGGCTTGCGGGACGCCCGACTTCGCTTCCAGTTGCTCTTGGGTCAACCCCGCCTTGAGGCGGGCCGCTTTGAGATAGACAGCTTTCATGTCCGAGACGATAATCCCATCAGGGATATTCAGTCAAGGATTATTTGTGTGTTTTGAGGATATTTTTCGCGTGTGTCATGAGGCTAACGTATCCCTATGGTAATCAATGACTTGTGGGAATATCCCGTACGGTATACTCGCCGACATGGACTGGAAGACCGTGCGGTCCGCGTTCATCCGGGCTCGGGGCGAGCGGACACAGGAGCAGATCGCGGCGGCGGGAGGCCTCCGGCAGAACGCGATTTCCAAGTTGGAAGCCAACGCCAACAAGGGGCCGTCCGTCGAGACGTTTGCCAAGGCCGTGCGCGGCCTCGGCCTCTCGCTCTCGGAGTTCTTCGAGCATCTCGAACGACGCCCCTTGGAACCTATACCGATCCCCGAAGGGGCTCCCGATGACTCCGCGCTCCAGCTCGACTCGGAAGAACGAATCGAAGCGCGGGTTCTACGTCGTCTCTCACGGGCTTTTGCCGAGGGCCTCGAGCGTGACGCGCAGGCGCGTGCGAAACATCATCGACTGCCTGCAGGTGCTCGCCCCGTTGCGGCCGAACGCCATCCGGGTGCTCGAAAAACTCGCCCGCGACATGTGCCGCGCCCAAAGAAAAGCGGACCGAAGAAATAGGCGCTGATATGGGCGTGATTGTCCGCAAGGATTCCAAGTACTTCTGGTTGTTGCTGGAACGGCCGCACCAGCGCCCGATCCGGGAATCGACCCGTATCGTGAAAGACGGCGGCTCCATCCAAGGCGACAAGGACATGCGCGCCCTCGCACAGCAGGCGTATGCCACCCGCATGGCCGACATCGCCCGCCTCCGCTTCAAGCTCCCCGGCACGCATCAAGCCAGGACGTTCAAAGCCCACCGCGACTGGTACGCCGAACACGTCACCCCGACCAAACGCGGCACCACGGAAACGTCGATGCTGAAGACAGTGGGCAAGTTCTTCGACGCCTACGATCTCCGCGACATCGATCAGCGGCTGGTGAGGGAATGGCGCACGCTGCGGCTCAAGACCGTCTCTAACGCCAGCGTGGTGCGGGAGGAAGGGCTGCTGAAACACGTCCTGACCACGGCGGTCCCGAAATACCTGGAGGCCAACCCACTGGCCGGATTTGCCCGTCTCCGCGTCCCTGACACCGATACGCGCATCCTGACCGTCGATGAAGAACGGCGCCTGCTCAAAGCCCTGACCGATCCCGAGGAACACGCGCTCGTCGTCTGTGCGCTCGATACACTCCTGCGGTTGTCGAACGCCAAGAACCTCACCCGCCGGCAGGATCACGGCGCGCACCTGTTCTCCGATACCAAGACCGACGCGATCCGCATCCCCGTCTCCACACGGCTCCGAACGGCCCTGGATGCCCTCCCGATGACGGGCTCGTCCTACTTCCCCTACTACGCCAAACGCAGCCAGCAACGTGTGGCGGCGATGTTCCTGGCGGCCTGTAAGCGTGCGGAGGTCAAGACGGGACGGGCCGAGGGCGGGGTGAGCTTCCACTGCCTTCGGCACACCGGGGCGTCACGGATGCTCGCCGCGGGCGTCGATGTCAAAACGGTCATGAAGATCGGCGGCTGGAAGAATCTGAAAGTGCTGGAGAGGTACTTGCACCCCACCGATGAGGCGGCACAGCAGGCCGTGAACCAGATCGCTGGTCACGTCCCACGCACGGGACCGCCAAAGAAGGCCGTAAAATCGAAGCGATCCGCGTAAGGCGCTATCACGTACAGGGAAAGCGAGCCGTGTCCGAAGATCAGGCCAATTCGACATTTCAGAGAGGAAAGACACTCAAGTCACCGACGCCGCACGACACCAAACAACGCGAAATGATGGTTTCCAGTCACGTCAGACGCACGTTCTAATGGCTCTGCTACACTTTGACCCGCTCCCGAAAGGAGACTCCAGATGCGCCGCCTGATCGTCCTCCTCGCCGTCCTCGCGTCCGCTTGTGGATCGGAGTCACCGGTCGCTCCGGCCCCGCTCCCGCTGGCGACCCTCTCCTCCATGGGCAATCTCAGCGTGACGGGCTGCACCCTCGGTGCGAACAATCTCTATACGTGCCTGGTGTTCTCGGGGGCCGCGCAGAACACCGGATCGGGCTGTGCTTCCGGCGTGCGTGGGCTCACCACCAGCTACGATGCCACCACGAGAGCGCAAGTCGCCTCCTCCAACTGGAGCTATCCGTCCGTCGTGAGGGCCGGTGAACAGTTCGGCTACAACGGGGCGGTGCTCATCGTCCCCGGCCCCTTAACGACTGGCTGGTTCTATACGACCACGATGTCCTGGGATACGGTGAAGTGCCCGTAGGCGTAGCCCTTGCATCTGGCGAGCGCAATGGTCGCAAAGTCTCAGATTACGGCGCGGTTGGTGGAAACGGAGCGTCTGCTTCTAGAACTCAGGCGGGACTATGAGACGTGGTTTGGCGACACTCATCTCCAGATGCCGGCTCCGCTGACCCGCCGCAGCGAGGACACCTCACCGCGACGACTCGCGCATCGCGAACCACGGTCCCCGTGAGATCGCAGGGTTCACAGTAGAACCGCCCCTGTCTGAGCTCAATCGCGGCCAGTGATCGTGCGCCGACTGTCACGTTGTTCTCTGAGCGTATACAGGTAGACCGCGAGGTCGATCACTTCTTCAAGGGCTTGCTCGAGCATCCCAGGCTTTTCCCAGAGATTCCCGCCGTGTTCAATCTGGCCGGCTTCGTACTTGGCGCGCACGTCGGCGGTGAGCTGGCTGAGAATGCGGGCGAGATGCGCTTCGTGGGGGGCGTCCATGGGTCCGTAAATCCTCGTCATCGGGTTCTGGCGCATGGTCCCGGACTTCTGCGCCGTCGAGCGTCTCCGCGTCTTCGACATCGATCGTCGTGCGCGCCATGTCGCTCCCTCTAAGCTGCCGCTTCCGCGCCCAGCCAGTGAAATTTCACGCTGTTCAAATCCGTCCGCCCGTTCACCTGTTCGAAGGTGACATACCCCTGAATCTGGGGACGCCCGCCGATCTTTGGCTTGAGCATGTAGCCTTGCGTCTCACACAGACAGCCGGTTTCGATCAGCATCTGCCGTCCGCGCCAGGGGAGTTGCGCCCATGTATGCGTATGCCCCATGACGATCAAACGAAACCGTCCAAGGCCGAGATCGTCTTCGTGATCGGAGAGCCAGTCTTCGACGGCCCGGAGCGCGGCGCCGGGAATCCGTGAATACTTCTCCGGGTGTCCGAGCCAGGCATCGCCGCTCGTCGTGAACCAATCAATCGAGTCGCCGTTCGGCACAAGGTGTTTCGCCACCGTGACGTTCGGGAACTGCTTGGCAAGGGCCGTGATCGGGCAGAGCAGTCCGCCCGTCATGAACTTCACGGCTTCCACCATGTCGAGGGTCAATCGCTCCCGTAATCGCTTCTCCAGCCGCGCATCGTGGTTGCCGATCACGAGCTCCACCGAGGGGAAGGCTTCCGACATCGCCTGCAATGCCGCGGTGACCGACGCCCACTCTTCCGAGAAGCCGACCGAGCGGTAGTGGGTGAAGGTGGAGAGCGAATAGGAGTCGGACAAATCCCCGATGCAGATCGCCTTGTCGATGTCCTTCTCTCTGGCGATCATCGTGGCGAACATCTCGACGTTATGGAATGGCGCGTGGAGATCGGGAATCACGAGGATCTTCTGCCGGCCGGTCTGCTTCTTGGTCTTCGGCGGTCCGGCGTACCGATCGCGCATCAGCCCGATCGTCTTACTCCACTGCGCCCATGCTTCCTCAAAACTCGCGAGCGGTTCACGGACCATCGGATCGACCGGCGGGGGCGGAGCGGGCTGGATTGGCGCTAGCGTCAGCGCGGTCTCATACCGGGCCTGCAACGTCGAGCGCGACATCTTCGCGGCGCGAGCGGCGGCGCGGACGTTGCCGCCGTGGGCCGTCACCAGGGCGAGCGTGGCGGCTCGGACTTCCGGAGACAGGGGTTTCGTCGCCACTCAGTGCGCGCTCACGGTGTGGTTCTCCGCCGAGAGTCGGCTGTTCACATACCGGCGAAATTCGCCCACCGTGATACACAGGGGGCGCATCCCATCGATGGTCGATGCGGCACAGACCTGCTCGGCATCGAACGCCCCCGGCGGGATGATGTAGGCATCCCCGTACGGCGACGGCGGCGGCACGACGGACGGCACATGCGACGGTGCGACGCACCCTGTCATCAGCAGACCTCCCACGAGACACCAGCGCATATCAATCTCGTAACCAGCCGCGCTTCTTCACAGTCCGACTGCGTTCGACCTGTTCCCATCGCACGAGGTCTTCTTCATCGCCCGGATCGACAAACACGACATAGCCCACACGCTGATAGTCCACCGCTTCTTCTAAGGGCATGATCCGGGGATCCGACACGAGTCCAAAGACCGGCGAGAAATATGCGACCAAGGCATGCAGGATCGGCTTGTCACTCACGGCCAGAAGCCGGGATAGAAATACCCGAGATACTTAATACTCGGCTCCAGCGGCTTGAGATCGGACATCCCCTTCACAGCAGCGAGATCGCCGCATCAAAGTAGGGACGGAGTTTGCTGTCCTCCGGGAGCTGCGATTCGTCGGTCACGAGGACCGCTTTCGCCGCAGCCTGCCAGCCGGCATCCGCATGTTCGGCCGCGGCTCGCGCATCATCCAGCACCCGTTTCGCGATGACGCACAACGGTGGTTCCAGCCAGCCGGCGCCACACCCGACACCGACGCCGAATCCCGCATCGGTGAGGATGCTCACGACTTGCGCTTGGGTGAGGTGATGCGCGAGATGACACCCGGTGAGCGAGAGCGCCAACAACGGCGCGATGAGTAGTCGTTTCATGCTGTCTCCTTGACGTGTCCGCTGTCACAAAATCCGGCGAGTTGTGTTTGACCGGCCATCACGTTCGCCATGAAGTCCAGACCTTCCTGCTCGGTGCGACCGCGATAGAGCACCGTCGTCTGTTGCTCAAACGCGACGTTATCGAGGTTGAGTCCGGCCCAGCCCGCGACCTGTCCTTTGAGATGCCGCGCGGTATCCGCGAGGCCGGAGGCCGTCGCACGCCAGTCATACCAGTGGTCATCCTGGGAGAGCAGGCCCGCGCCATTCACCGCCGCTGCGAACCACTGCCACCAGTCGCCCTCGGGTTCAGCCCCAGCCCCATGCCCCGCGGTGAAATGCACATAGAGCAACGTCTGCGGCAGGAGCGCGGCGCGGGTGTTCCTGATGCAGTCTCCGATACGGCCGACGCTCTGCCCGTTGATCATTTGATCCACACCAAGGGGACCGTTGCACTCCCACATCGGGAAGGCAATCGGGATCAGCTCTTGGCAGGCACGGACAGAGGCGTAGGGCGTGACACTGCCGCCATTCGCATCGTTGCAACACGCGACGACGGGGATCAGGCCGGCGCGAAGTATTTCAGTCAGGTCGCGGCGCGCACGCACCGGATCATCCGCCATCGCCGGATAGTCGTCGTGGTAGACGCCATCAGGAGACGCGATGTTGTAGACAAAATGCGTGTAGCGGCGAGCCTTATAGAGGCGCAACATCTCCGCACGCCAGAGGTCGGGATACGACCCATACGCAGGCGTCCAGATCCGTTGGCCGTCACCGTAGAGACGCGGCGTCCCGTCGTTCCCGATGAAGGTAAGATCGCACGGCATCGCGCCCGGGATACAGAACGCCCCTGACCAGTCGTGCAGATGCGACGGCCAGACCGGAGCACCCGATCCGCCGAAGAGCGCCAGATTCAATTCGGCAGCTCCACCCACGAATAGACGTAGGGCGGATCTTGCGGACGGGTCCAGAACGCGACGAGCTGCCCCTGCACCTTGCAGTGCTGATACGCGCCCATCGGCTCTTGGCTGAAATGGAAGAGGCCGTAGACCATCGGTTCCTGATAGGCAAAGGTGCCATCGGGCATCAGGATCGACGTGGAGCCGTCCGCGTTGGTCTGAAAGGCTTTCGCCAGCAGCAACGGCTTGGCGGCCGGATCGGTGACATCCCGCTTGATGCAAATCATGCTGTCTTGTTCTCCGCTTCGTAAGCCGCGACCAGCCGATCGCACTTCGCGGCCTTGGTGGTCAACTTCAGCCATTCCAAAAACGTCAGGGTGACGTAGGGCTTCGTCACTTGATGAGCACCAGCTTGACCAAGGCCAGGATCATCCCCGTGAGGAGCAGGGCACAGAGGCCATAGACGATCCGCGCCACCGGCTGAAATTCGGCCTGCGTCACCATGGACTCCTCGATCCGAGCCAAAGACCGCTTAATTTCGCCAGCCGTGTAGTCGTCGTTTAAGGTCATCCCGGTCCCTGCTTGGGTTACAATTCGTCTATGCGCCGTGTGGCGTTTTATGTCGTCGCGTGTCTCTTGATCTGGCTCGGCTTCTTCGTGCTGGCGCTGCTGATCCCAGCCCCTACGGGCGCTTCTGTTGATCCTGAGCGGCGAGTGGAATGGCGGACTCGCCCGTCGCCATCGCTGGCGTCATCTTTCCGGTAATCTTCAAACCCGTTTTTACCGCGGGGAATCGCGCCACCGTGCGATCCACAAGGGCTTGTGCGGTCTGGGTGTCACCCGCACGCAAGGCATCCGCGACCGCCGCGAGACGACGGGCAATCGCCACCTGAAACGTCGGGGCCATTTCCGCCGCTTTATCCGCGATCGTGGCCACCATCGCGCCAATCCCCGCACCGACAGCGCCGCCGGATTCCGCGCCGATCATGGCCCCGGTAGTCCGCGCCATAATCCCGCGCCCTCGATTCGGCCTGACGCGATCCGCCTGCTCCGCGGCTTGAATCACATCATTCGCGGTCCTGTAGAGGTGATAAGTCTCGTTGGCCTGCGCCGTCGCCGGATCCGCCGCGGCCAACGCCTCTCGCATCGCACCAGCGCCTTTAGCGGCTCCGGTTGCTTCGCCCTGCCGTGCGAGATAGTCCGGCGAGATCGCTGGGCTGTATTTGACCTTCGCGACTTGGTCCCATGACGATCGGATCCGCCGGATCGCCTCATAGGATGCGACTGGGCCGAGCGCGGCCACCTCATCGCGCATCCGCTTCAGCGTGTCGAGCTGGGCACGATTTGGAGCGGGCTCGACGGCAGTCCCATAGGGCTCTACGCGAGCGACTTGCCCGTCCGTCAGTTCTCCCGTGATGCCACTGACCTGCTGGGCCTTTGTGACACTCGGCGGCGTCAGCGTCGTTCGTGGCGCCTTTGATGCCTCGACGGGCTGCGCCGTGAGATCGCTGATCGCGGCGTCGATTTGCTTAAGGAGCGGGCCTGTCTTCACCTGCCCAGTAATGCCGCGATTATCTGCGGCGCGGTCAAGACCCTCAATTGCGCTATCAAGATTCGCGCTGATCTTGTCTGCCAGCCCGCTACGTGAGTAGGCAGATAATCCAGGTTCTCGCAGGAGTTGCGGCGCGATCTCGGTGGCCTGGTTCCCGAGGCGGACCTTATTCGCGCCCACCTTCGGCACGATGGTATCCACCATGCGTCGATTCGCGGAGGCGTCGGCCATGTCCGCGAGGCCTTCACCGATCGTGGTCCCGCGCAACGCGGCCACCCCACCACGTGCCAATGGTCCCGCCACAAATGGGGCCGCGACGCCAGTCAGGGTCCCCGCGCCGCCAGCGATGTCCCCCTCCCGCATTTGATCAATGCCATGCGCGACAGCAGGACCGATCACGGGGAAGGCGGCAGCGGCATTGCCGAGCGCCGCGGCTGGACGGCCTTCGCGATGCGCCTGCGCCGCCATCTGGAGCCGTTCGACCATCGGATCAGTTACACCGCGGACGAGTTCCTCTCGCGCCTTGGACCCCGCCTCTGTCGGCATCAGTCCCTGCCCCATCTTTAAGAGCATCTCCGGCGCCTGCGCGAGCGGTTGGATCGCATTCTCAACAAATCGGGCCACCGGTCCGCCGGATCGCTCGCTCTTGGCAGCGCGAAGCACGGACAGACGACCCATTTCATCGGGCGTCAATTTCGCCCTCAGGGCGGGATCATCCGCGACGGTCATGAGCTCTTCGTCAGTGAGCGCGTTCTGGTTCTGGTCCATCAGCGGTTCTGCAACTTCTGACGGGCTGACGCCGCCGGATCACTCGTCGCTGCTGCTGCGGGTCGATCTAGATAGGTGCCCCGCGTAAGGGCGGACCGTCGATTCGCCATCAGCGCCGAAGCCTCACCCAACGCCGCCGCAATCGCCCGCGGACTGTCCGAAGTGCTGAGAATCTCCCCTGCCTGTCGGAGTTTCGCGTCTGAGGTGCCGCTGCCAGTGCCTCCGCCCTGGAGGATCTTGGCGATCTCATCCGAGACAAAGAGCACGTCGGTCTTGAACTTCTTCACATCGACGTTGTTGATCTGGTTCTTCCCGGCATTGACCAGCGCATTCAACGAGCGGATGTTGCCATTCCCGAGTTGATTCGCCGTCTGCTGCAGGCGCGGCATCGACTCCACCACGCTATCCATATAGCGGACGGTGTTCTGGAACGACGGGGATTTCACGAGCTGATAGGTCGATTCCGCTTCTTCCCAGTTGAACGTCGGATCAATCTTCAGCGCAGCCGTCCCGACCATGCGCTTAAACGTCGCGCCCTGCGCGCCGAACCCGCCGAAGAGTTGCACCTGACTCGGCGCCAGCTTGTGATCCACGAGCTGCTGGGCAAACGTCGCTGCGTCATCCGGCGACGGCTGCTGGCCGAGTTGAATCCGCTGCAAGGCGATCTGGAGTTCCTTGCTCGTCTTCGCCAGATCCGCCATCTCAGGGTCTTTCACCGGGGTCCGCGCCTCAGTGACAAGCTGATCCATCTCCTTCGGGTTCGGCTCCCGATGGTTCTCCGAGCGGAACAGATTCAGCTTGGTCTTCAGCGCCACCTGCATGTTGTCGCCAGAGATCGACGGCGCCAACGTCAAGGGCTGGCCATGGTCGTCGGAAATCATGGACATCTCCGCGAGGTCCATCAATTTCCGGAGGGGTGTGAGTTCTTTCACCCCGTCGCCGTTCGCATCGAACAGGATCGACCCGTTCGCCACGGCCTGCGGGTTGTCTTTCAACTGCTGCGCGTTCAGCGGATTCTTGAAGAACGCCGCCACCGCCTCTTGTGCTTGGGCTTTCTTGTCCGGGGCGATATACGGCACGGCCTGCCGGAGCCAGTTCGCATCCAACCGATAGCCCGATCCGCGCAACAGGTTCGCGTAGCCTTCGATCCGCTGGTCGTAGGTCGCCTTATCCGGCAGCTTCTTGACATCCGCCTGAATCGTCATCAGGGCGCCTTGCAGGTTCTTCTCCCGCTGCTGCTGGGCCGCCGCCGCGATCTGCTGTTCGCGATCCCGCATCTGCTGCTGGCGGATCGCTTCCTGTTGCGCCTGCTGAAACTGGACCTGCTGATCGTGAAACTGCTGTTGGCGCTGATCCTGATTCGCCTGCTGCCCCGCCATCAGACCGTTCGCGACCCCGCCCCCGCCATGCCGTGAGCCCAGACCCGCGGCGAGGCCGAGCAACGCCATCGAGATCAGGTGCTGGACATTCCCCGGCTGCGCGGGCGCTTGCGGCGCCTGCGGCAGCATCGGCGGGGCCATCGCCGGACCCATCGGCGCCTGCGGCATCGCGCCCTGAATCAACGCGGGCGGGACGCCGAGGTTCTGCGCCGACAACGGATCCAGCCCCGGTGCCGGGGTGAGATTCACCCCCTGCTCATCGACGGACTGATCAAACTGTCCCATTTAGAGTCCGAAGGCCTTCGCCATGGCTGCGATGATCGACGCCCAGTACTGACTGTCCTGTGAGTTCTGATTCAGCCCCTGCTGCTGAAAACCCTGCAGCGAACCGACGAGCGATGCCGGGTTCACGTTGTTTCCATTCAGCAACTGAATCGCCTGACTCAGCCGCTGCTGCGCGAGGTTCGGGATCTGTGAGGCCGCGGTCACCGCCTGATTCGCCCGCTGGTCCTGCTGCTGGAACATGCCGTTCTGCAACGAGGCAATCGCGGAGCCGACATCCACGGCCTGCTGCTGATTCGCTCGTCCCAAGTTGATCTCGTTGACCGCCTGCCCGCCTTGCGCCTGTGCGCGGAGCGAGTCGTACTTCTGGTTGATGTCGCGTTCGGCCTGGAGATAGGGACCAGACCCCGGTGTGATGCCACGATTCGCCATCGTCAAGGCGACGTTCTTCAGTTCCGCCTGCCGCTGGCGCTCCATCGGATCAAGTTGCTGGGTGGCAATCGTCGCCCGCTGCGCGTCGGTGTAGGTCGGCTGCTGGAGTTGCGTGAAGTATTTCCGCATGTAGTCCAGCAGCGGCCCGATGTCGGGGTTCTGTTGCGGCGTCAGGAGTTGCTGAATCCGCGAGTTCAACAGATCGATATAGTTCTTGGTCGCGGCATCGCTGAACGGATTCGTGGCGCTATAGTTCCCGCCAGCCGGCGGAGGGGTATAGCTTGAGGGTGACGCGGCGGGGCCGTCCTGAAACTTCTGCACCGTGCCTTGGCGGACGCCGAGCGCACCATCGCCCTGTGCGATCCGGCCCGCCCAATAGTCCCATGCGGAGCCGTACCCGTTGGGATCGCTGTCGAGTTTCCCGTACCAATAATTCGGATCGTCCGTGGACTGTGCCGAGGCCAGCGCCTGATCGATCCGGCTGTGATTGTTCGGAGCCGTCGCCTGACTGCCTGTGGCCGCCGTCCCCGGCGTGGGCTCATAGGACGCCATGGTGTCGTTCCACGTAAACCCAGCCGGAGCACCGGATGGCTGACTCGCGCCGTTCGCCCACGGAATGCCGCTGCCGACCTGCGACCCGTTCTGGTTCGTCGGGATCGGATCGGTGTAGTCGCCGCTCTGGAAATCAAAGACCGCCATTAGGGTTTGAACCCTTCTGCGGGGCCGAGATCCCCTCCGCCGCCGCCGTACTGTCCGCCGAAGCCGTTCTGCGCGAGCCAGTCCCACAACGCCTGATTCGGATCGCCGTTCGTGGTCCGGCCGGCGCTCTGCGTCGGATCGAATCCCGTCGGCAACGGTGTGCCGTCCGGTCCGAATGCCCGCCCGCTCGTCTCCGGCGTGGACGTGTTCGCGTCTTCGAATCCGGACTGCCAATCGCCGTTCGAATCGAAATAGCCCGCGTTCGGACTCGCGACTTGCTGCACGGACGTGCCGCCGCCCTGACCGCCGCGATGAAATTTGTTCTTGATCGCGTCGAAGGCTTTCGCGAGATCGCCCCCGCCCCCCCCGCCGCCGCCGAGTTTGCCGAGCAAGGCCAGCAAGCCCGCCGCACCACCCGCACCCACGGCCGCGCCCGCGCCGAAGCCTGCGCCCCCGCCGGACGCACTCGGCGCCGGGATGCTGTTGCCGAGCGTCCCACTCAGCGATGTGCCGGTCTTGGCAAAATCCGGCAGCATGTCGTAGACGCCCTGTGTCGTCGCCTGAAACAACGGGTTCTGATAGGCCTGTCGCTGATTAGCCTGCGTGAGCATCGAGGACAGCTCGGGCGGGACCGCCTGCGTCAACGGATTGCCCTGCCCGTTGGCAATGGCCCGTCCGCCGATCCCGCCACCCACGGCCGCGAGTGCCGCCGCGAGCTGCTTCAGGAAATCGGAGTTGTTCGCCGTGCCGCCGTTCGATGGGCCGATCGGATTGCCGTCGTAGCCCACTCCTGGATCAGCCATGAATCTGTGCCTCCGCGTGCATCCGTCCGAGAATCTCGTGGGTATCCGCCGCCAACGCATCGAGGCGGAAGAGTTCTTCCTGCGCGGTCTTGGTGAACATCCGCCCGTCTGGAACAGCGATCCACGGCAACCACGCCGGTTTGCGCTTCAACGCTTCGATCAACCGGCCCCGTTTCAGATCGATCTTGTGCAGCTCCCACTTGTGCGTTTCGGTGTAGGACGCGGGACGGGGTTCGAACGCATACTGAAACGAACTCTGGAGAATCGGCGCGGCTTCCGGAATCACCAAGAGGCCATCCGCCGACTCGTAGCGCCGCATGCCGTCGTGGACGGAGACGGTCCGTTTCCCGCGTCCCAGGAGCGCGCCGCAGAGCATTTCGAAGTTCGGGCGCTGTTCGATATACTCGTGTTCCGTCGCCAGATGGATCCCGTAGATGTGCAACTCCTTGACACCCTCCATCAAGGCCTGCCCGATCATCCACGCCGGGGACGAGGTGAAATACGCGCCGGTCCCGCCGAAGTGCGCTTCAATCGCGTCCTTCGGAAACGCTCGCGCCATCGGCCATGACGCCGCCTCGGGATGCTGCTCCGCATAGTCCGGATGCAGCCACACCGGGATCGACTGTCCGGCCAACCACGTCAGGTGATCCACTGGTCGGCAGTAGTGCCCAGGTGGGACCTGGTGCGCGTACACCATCCCGTTTTCGGGGTGATAGAACTTGTTCAGCGGGTGGAGGTCGTACCACGCATCCGCTCGGACGAAGCCTTTCATCCGATAGGCGTCGTTGAGGCTCCAGATCTTCAGCCCCGGATCCGTCCAGGGCGTTTTCTGCCAGGTCTGGGCGGTGCCGACGATGGCGACCCGTTCACTATTCGAGGTAAGCGACAAACGCGGCTCCTGTGCTCGGGCTTGTTAAATAGATCCGCTTCGCATCCGAAATCCGCGACACTTTCAACGACACGATCTGCCCCCCGGTCGAATCCAGTTGCAGAAACGGGATCAACTTGCTCGGCGCGTGATCCAGGCCGTGCGTGATCGAAAACTCCGCGTTCGCCGTCGCATGCGTCGTCCCGCTGATGCGATACAGCGCGAAGTTCTCAGCCTTGGCACTGTCCCCCAGCGAGAGTTCCCGCATCACGTATTCAAAGGCGGCGGTGATCGGCGTGCGAATCGACGCATCGAGCGCGTTCAGGATGCGATCGACGTTGCCGAAGGCCGCCACTACTGGCCCGCCTTCCGATAGACCGCCCAGCCCCATTTCAACGTCCCGCCCGCCGTCACACCCGCATGTCGCAAGGCCAGGGACCATGTGCCCGTCCACGCCGTCGTGACGCCGACGCTCGCGGAGGTGTCCGACCGGATGCCGCCGAGCACCTGACCGTCCGCAATGGCGGCAATCGTGGTCGAGGCGCCCTGTCGCTGTCGGAGGATCGCGCGGCCCTGAATCGCGGTGTTCGCCGTGAGGATGTTGCCGCCTGTCAACGACACGAGATTGACGCCATCCGTCGTATTGGTCAGAAACACCGCCGCCGTCGCTTGCGACGACGCTTCCAGTGTGTAGACCACTTCCAGACTGTCATTGGCCGTGATGCTGGCGATGCTGAAGGTGTCCACAGAGGTCGCTCCAGCCGACGCATCCGTCCCGTTCCCAGCACGCAGCAGGGACACGGGGCTGGCGGTGCGCCATTCCAGCGTCATCGTGGACCCGTTCGTGCTCACACAGGTCAACACCTGTCCCGTCGATCCGCCACTGGACGGGAAGATGTACGGAATGGTCCCGATCTTCAGCGTCGAGGACGCCAGCGTCGAATCACCCGAGGCGTTCAGATGGACAAACGACGCATTCGAGGCACTGATCGGCGCCGTGCCAGTCAGCAGGCCCGTTTCAATCGCGGTGACTTCATCCTGTAGATCGTCAATGTGCGCGGCTTGGATCGTGTCGCCGTTGTTGCGGACGGCGAACGTCTTGACCGCACCGGGATAGGAGGCGCTCATTGTGTTATACTCTTGGTATCATGCCAAGACACGACATCTCGTCCAGCGAAATCATCGCGCTGTATGGCTCCGGCCACAGTTCCTACGAAGTCGCTAAGCGCCTCGGCTGCACCCAGCCGACAATCATTTCCAGGCTCAAGGCCGCTGGCGTAAAACGGCGCACCAAGTGGGAGCGACAGACATCGGCCACCCCCGAATCCGTAATTGCTCTTTACCGATCCGGTCTCGGCGTTCCCACCATCGCCAAGCAGGTCGGCGTCACCAACCGCGCCATTTATCTCCGACTGAGAAGCGCCGGCGTCGTTATTCGAAAGGACGCCTATCCCTCTAGGAAAGGCGCTAGTAACCCTTCGTGGAGGGGCGGCAGGCATCTCTCTCGCGGGTACGTTATGGTCAATGTCGGCACGAAGAATTATCAGTTCGAGCACAGAATCGTCATGGAACACATGCTCGGACGACCATTGAAAGCACATGAGATCGTCCACCACATGAATGGAATAAGGTCCGACAATCGTCCCGAAAACCTCACCCTGACCACCCGCAAAGACCATGAGCACTACACCTATGTAAAGCGATTACAGGCCCGCATTCGAGAGCTAGAGAGGGCTATTCGTTAAAGCCACGGGATCGACTTTCAGGGACGAGCCCGACGTGATAGGAAAACATCTTGAACTGCTCCTGTCCGGTATAGAGCACGTTCAGCACGAACGTCCGACCGTCCGCACTCAACGGGAGGTTCTTCACCCACTGCCGCCGTCCAGCGCCGCCATACTTCGCTGTGCCATAGACCGCCGTGCCGTAGACCGCGAGCCCCTGTCCAATCGACAATGCCTGCACGCCCTGCGAGACGCCATCCACAACGGGTTCAATCGAGGCCGCGCCGCCGTGCGGTTCGTATTCCCCACGCACATCCGGCCACCGTCCGCGATACGCGCCGAGCGTCAGGCCCGGTCCTTCGTAGTTCGCGGTCATATTCGAACTGTTCGCACTCGTCCCCACGGCTTCTTCGAACACCCGCGCTGTAGTGGAATGCCAGGAGAACAACCGCCCGCGATTTCCCGCCGCCGACTCCGGGCCATCCCACTGGATATACCCGCCGATTTGTCGATCCGTCGCCGTCCATGCGGTGTTGCCGTTGATCCGCGTGCGATTGAGATCGAGCACCCATTCGCCGTCCGTCCCCGAGGGATACCGGCGCGGCACCGCGATCCGGAGTTCCTTACGGAGTTGATGGGAGACACACGCCATCCGCGCTAGATCGGACGCCGACGCCGCGGTGAGATCGCGCCACGCCGGATCAATGTCGAAGGACAGCAATTTGTCTGCGGTGCCGTCAAAGATGTAGACCCCAGAGGCGGAGGCATGCACCACGCCGTTTTCAATCACGGCCACCGCTCGAGGGCCGAACGCGCCATCGAGACTGCCAATCGTGGGCCGGACTTCGAAGTCCAGCGAAGACCGCCCGATGATCACGAAGATCTTGGTGTTGCCGAAAATCAGGAGCGCGTCACCCAACGGGAGGACGGCCTGAATCGCATCGCCCCGTTCGAACGGAATGTCGATGTAGAACAGCGCCGGCCAACTTTGCGGCTGGAACAACTGCGTGAAGTGCAGACGATTCGTGCGTGTCGCACTCCGGGCCCACCACCGGTTCTTCCAGATCACGCCGAAGCTCAGGACCGGCGGCGTGTCGTGGTCGTTCGGTTCCTCATCCGAGGTTGTCCACACGGAGGACGTGATCGTGACGGTGGAGTGCGCCCCACCCTGTTGCGCGAAGCTGGAGGCCTTGCGACGGACCGACTCGTTCTGCGTCTTGTTCCGCGCATAGACCACAATCGCATCGACTTGCGGATCGGTGCTGTTCGGGATCTGGAGTTCCGCCGCACCCGTCGAACTCAGCGTGAGCGTCGAGAGAGCCGTGGACCCATTCGACTCAAACGCCAGATCGCGATCTTTATAGGTGTAGCCAAATTCAAACTCGGACGCACTCAACCCGCCGCCCGCTTTCGAGGAGGCGGTAGACGCGACGGTCCCTGGTGTAATGCCGAAGCGCGTCCAGCTCGAGCCGTTGGTGGACTTCCACGGCGTCGTGGAGCCGTCCATGACCGCGACGAGATCGCGATCGGACGGGAAGTGCAGATCGTTCGTCGGGCTGAAGCCGGTAATACCCGCTCCGGACCACACCCCGCCGTCGCTCAGGTTGTAGACCGAGCCATTCCAGCCGATCAGGGTAAACGCCGTGGAGAAGGCGGTCGGGATCGCGGTGTTGAGATAGACCCGCGCCCCACCCTGGATCCGCGTATTGCCCAACGAGGTGGTGGAGAACTTCTGGAAGCCGGGACGCACCACGAGCGCACCGGGCTCCTCGAGCGAGAAGTTCACCAGCGTCCGTGCCCGATTCGACGGGAGCAAGGTCGGGGACGTGCGGAGATCGACCCCGCCGGAGGGATCCTCCACCGGCAGCAACTGATACGCCCGTTGCTGTGTCCCCTTCTTGGTTTTCGCCTGCGTCGGCATTTAGATCATCTTTGTGTCGTTGCCGTAGTCCGGTTCCGGCGCCATGGGCGCTGGGCCCTGCTGCGCCGCTGCCCACGGCTCCGGCTCTTTCCGGTCCTTGCCTGGGACAAAGTTCGGCAACGGGAACGATGGCGACTGCGCCGGCAGCGGTGCGCCCGATCCGCTCTCGCCCAACGGCGCACCCGATCCGCTGTCGGTCAGCGGCGAGTTGTCCCGCGGGAGTCCGGCGGGCTGGCCGAAGATCTGGCTGAAGATCGCGGCGAGGTCCGGTCCGTTGCTCGGGCCGTTATCACTCGGTGCGGGATTGAAGCCGGTCACCCCGGCGCCGTTCTGATCCGCTCCGCCAAACAACATGCGCCGGAGCTGTTCCAGCATCGCCGCGCTGTTCGGATTCCCGCCCAGTCCCAGCCCGCCAGGACTGTCCAAGAGCGGCTGCGCGGTGAAGGCCGAGGCTCCCGCCACACGCGGAATCCGCAGACTCAGCGTCTGAATCGCCTGTTGAATCGGGGACGGCCGCTGGCCGTTGGCCGGTTGCCCGTTCGGGCCGGTCGGCGCCCCTGGTGAAAACGAGAGACCAAACGGACTATCAGCCATGCGTCAACTCCTTCGGAATCCCAATCGGCAGCCCTTCGAGGGCTTTCTGTTCTGCGCTCGGTCCTTGGCAACACCCGACAAACTTCGGCGGCGGTGCGGTGACACGACTCACCCGCCGTTCTCCACACGCCGGACAGAGCGGGGCATCGGACACCGCCGCATCAATCGAGAACGCATGCCCACACGCAAAGGTCAGGCGGATCATGTGCGGGGGTCCGAGACCTTACTGGTGGTCTTGAAATAGTTCCGCGCCAGCGTCAGGCTCTGCCCACCCTTGCGGCGCATGTTCTGGTAGTAGCGCGAAACATAGCCGAGAAACTTCTGGAGCTGGCGATCGCTCGCCTGATCATCGCGGCGGAGTTTTTCCAGTTGATGCGCGGCGAAATGCACGAGCGCCTGGTGATAGTCCCGAAGATCGCCTCGGACCACCGCGCCGATCTGGAACGGTTCGTTCGTGTCCGACGACATCACGGCCGGTCGCGCCACATACGGGACGAGGGCCGTCATGCTGGCACTCGATCCGGTCGAAGGCGTCGGTGTAAAGCCGAGATACCGCGCCCCGCCGTCGAGTCGTTCGTAGTACCACGTCGGCATTTGCGCGACCGAGGATGCGACGGACGAGTCTTGCCAGCCCGGTTCGTAGCGATTGAGCCAGTCGATGTCGCGACGGACGAGATCGTCCCCACTCAAGATCGTGAGATTCGAGGAGGCATCACGATAGCGGAACTCGACTTGCTGTTTTGAGAAGCGGACAAAATCCCCACCGGGGATCACGACAGTCGAGTTCAAGTCATATTCCGACGTGCCTCCGGTGAGAGTGACGGTGCTCGTCCGCTGGAGACACTCCGTGAGCTCCGCGAATTCGGACTGGCCCTTGTTGATCGCGGCCTTCCGGCGTGCGGTGGTGAACAGCACCGAGTTGTCATCCGTCCCGAGTTCTTCATCGAGCCGTGCGCCGTAGAGGGAACTAAAGAGGGTCACTGGACCCCCATGAGCGGCATGGAGGTTGAGGCAATCGTGGCTGCGCCGCCTCCCACACCGCTCGCGATCTTAAAGGCGGCCCAACTCATGGCGCCGTCCTGCCCGTTGTTCGCCAGCGCCACCGTGATACTCGATTGCGTTGCCGACACGATCCGATAGCCCGCCGTGCAGGTGGCGATCGTGCCGGTGACCCCACCGAAGGCATCGGCCGTGTCACACCCACCAGTCGCATTCACGAACGCCCCGCAGACCAAGATCGTGTCGGCTACGGAGGTGCTGAACGTGTTGCTCGTCATCACCGTGCCAGTCGTCGCCTTCGATCCTTCCGCGTCTTTCGGATCGCCCGTAATCAAGGTCCCCGCAATCTGCAGGACTTCCAAATTCATCAATTGCGCGCCACCGCCGCCAGACAACGTGGCCGTGACGGTCGGCGTGCCGCTCGTAATCGCACTCCCCCAGGTCCAGAAGATCTGGCAGCGGGCTTCATGGCCCACCGAGTTCTGCGTGGCGAGCGTCCCCGAGGTAAAGGTCGGGCTCCCGCCCCACGTCATGGCACAGGTCGCCGCCGTGTCATACCAGTAGCACCACGCCACCACGAGATCCGTCGTCGTGGCCGAGAGCGCCCCCGTGCTGAGGGAGGTCGCGGACCCAGACGCGGCGCGCTGTGATGTCACAAACGTAATCGCCACTGTGCTACCGTGTCCCCATGCTCATCGCTATCGGGCTGGTGCTCGTCGGGATCGTCATTGCGATCATTCGGGCAGATCTGTCCGCCCCAGCGCCGTCGACGCGCCGAGAAGACGACGAGGACCGCGCCATCTGGTAACTCACGGCTTGATCACCGTCAACTGACACTTCCCGAGCGCATCGCAGACGAACGTATAGACGCCAGCCAGCGAGGCCGGAGGCGTGACGACGGGCGGTGGAAAGACGCACGGCAATGCCCCACCGAGGTTCGTGGCGTGCGGGTCTTCACACACAGGCGTCGGCGGCGGCGTGATGATGATCGGCGGCAGACATGGCAACGGCTGGCCGACGTTCGGCGCAGTCGGATCGGTGCAGAGCGCCGGAGGCGGCGGGACACCCGCTCCCACGGTCACCGGGACCACGATCACCGCTGACACCGACTCGGAACCGAGCGGCTGCGTCCAGACCGTCATCTCTTTGCGCGGGCCAGATCCCATCAGCGCCGGGTCGAACACGATCGGGCCGAGGAACTGCTTATTCCCGCCGGACCCGACCTTGATCTCTCGCTGCAGCGTCCCGCGTACGCCCATATGGAGGTTCGGGTCGAGCACTTGGTCGAATACCTCGTCAGCGAACGTCACGCCGGCCGGCGCGGTGTAGTTATAGGCGTTGGCGATGGTCGTCCACGGCGTGAAGATCGGCAGCAGCGGGATGTAGTCGGAGATTTCCATGACCACTTCGCCCGCGGCGGTGGCGCCGTTCTGCCAGAGCGTGCAGCTCGCCCGGAGATGCACACCAGGGTTGCCCTGTTCGGCAGACGGCGCCACAGGCGCCGAAGGGTCAATGACCGAATACATCGGCAGCGTAATGAGGGTGTCGAGCATCCGCCCATCGTCTAGTGCCGTCCGCGTGAAGAACCGCAGCTCGGCCCACCCATGCACGGGGAACTTGAACAGGTCCGCTGGAAACGTCGTCGGGTTGATGCTGAAGTCAAACGTCGCGACTCCGGTCCACTCCTTCAACCCATTCGGATCGCCCGCGAGATCCGGCACGGCAGTGGTCCCGGTCGCGTCCCAGCGCACGCTGCGGATGTGCTCACCCGTCAGTGCGGCAATCCGTCCGGCGATGTTGTGCATCTGCAGCGTGAACGGAATGTCGAGCGTGCCGTAGTCGAAGATCGTCGCGTAGATCGGCCCACGCGGGATGATGTGGACGTGACTGGCCTGAATCGGGTCCGGGTCACCCTTCCAGCACTGGCCGTTGACGGGCGGCCACTCGGCTGCACTCCCATACGCCCCGAGCTGTGGATGCCCATAGATCGGCTGCGCCGCGACTGGCGCCGCGAACAGAAGCGCGATCAGGAGCAGTTTCAGGCTTCGCATTAGATGGACCCGAAGGCGTAGACCTGCTTCGAAAATGTTCGGAAATCCTTCGCCACCGAGAGATTCGCCGTCCCCTGATAGATCGTCCGCAACTGCTCGG
>Ga0193692_1000021_pt1 | contig 46534 bp, 49 predicted proteins | sample L3a1metaG_FD_144917 | JGI IMG/M metagenome (GOLD analysis project Ga0193692, IMG submission 144917) | Soil microbial communities from a riparian zone of the East river system, Colorado, United States - L3a1 | ecosystem: Environmental > Terrestrial > Soil > Riparian zone | place: USA: East River... | reverse complement strand
GTGGGCGCGCGTGGTGCCGCATGGCACCGGCGCGACCTACTACCGCGATCCCGCGCACAGCGCGCTCGGCAGCTCGCGCTGGGACACCGGCGGCACGGCGACGACGGCGATCGTCGGCGGCAATATCGACTCCATCAGTGTCGGCCCGCTGATCAACACCAACGGCATCGTCTACGACGTGCTGGTCATCCCTGGCGACTCGACGGCCGGCAACGATGGCTGGTCGATCCCTGGCGACTTCTGGCCGGTGCCGCCGGATCCCCCGCCGTCTGACATCCCAGTCGACGGCCCGAGCCCCGGCGAAGTGCCTGGCAATCCGCCATCGCCCGATCCGACGCCGGTCGTCGTCCTGCCGGATCCGCTCCCGCCGGCGGGACCGATGCCGTCGCTGACCGATGATCTGGATCCGGCCTGCATCGCCGACACCACGCGCATGATCAACATGGCGCTGACGCGCATCGGCATCACCACGCAGATCGCGGTCGTCGCCACGGACGCGATCCCCGAGGCGACCGAGGTCCGCCTGGTCTACAACGACGCCATCCAGCAAACGCTGCGCGATTTCGCCTGGCCGTTCGCCACGCGCTACGTGCAGCTCACGCAGGTCGGCACCACGCGGCCTAACAGCGATTGGCTCTATGCCTACCGGCAGCCGAGCGACTGCATCTTTGAGCGGCGCATCGCGGCCTCGAGGACGGACGTCGCGGACGCGGCGCCGATCCCGTTCGCCTGCTCGAGCGACGCGACCGGCAACCTGATTTTCACCAACCAGGCGCAGGCCGTGCTCGAATACACGGCGCGGCCGAAGTGTCCGCACACCCGCAGCGAGCCCCTTTTCCGCGAGGCGGCGATGTGGAAGCTCGCCGAGCTCCTGGCGCCAGGGCTCTCGCGGCTGACGGACACCGCGGTCAACTGCGCCAAGGGCTACGCCGAGGCGATCGGCAAGGCGCAGCTCGTGCTGCGACCGGGCAACCCTGGCGAGATCCCGGCGACGTCGACCTACGACACGACGGCGCCGATGCTGGCGGCCAACGTCAACGTCATCAACCTGGCGCTGGTCCGCATCGGCGCGCGGACGATCCGGAACGTCTCGACCGATCAATCTCGAGAGGCGCAGGTCGCCCGCATCGTCTTCGAGCAGGAGCTCCGCGCGACGCTGCGCGATTTCCCCTGGTCGTTCGCCACGCAATACGCGAGCCTGGCGCTGGTCGGCGGCACGAGCTCGGTGCCGGTCAACGCCGACTGGCAATACAGCTACCGGCTGCCGACTGATGTCGTCTTCGTCCGGCGCATGGTCGATGCCTCGAGGCGCACCTACGAGCGGCAGCCGCCGGAGTTCCGCCAGGCGATCGACGCGACCGGCGGGCTGCTGTTCACGGACCAGGCCATCAGCACGAGCCTGCCGGTCACGATCGAATACACGAACCGGCCGATCGGCGCGGTCCTGATTTCTGATGCGCTGTTCCGCGATGCGCTCGCCTGGCGCCTGGCCTGGACGATGGCGCCGAGCCTGGCGGTCAAGGTGCCGGAGGAGACGGAGAGCTTCGGCCGCGGGCCGGACGATGGGCGCATCCCGCGCGAGCGGCCGGCGACCGGCGCGCAGCTCCGTGCTCGAGCAGCCGACACCGCGCAGCGCAACTACTACCAGGCCATCTCGACGGCGAAGAAGGCGGCAGCCAACGAGGGACAGCCGGACCTGACCAACCCTGATGCCGACTGGATCGCCGGACGCTGATGGCGAATCCGCAGCAGCTCATTCAACGCGCGTTCTCCGGCGGCGAGCTGGCGCCGGCGCTGCACGCGCGAGCGGACCTGGTCAAATACGTCACCGGGCTGCGACGCTGCCGCAACTTTATCGTCCAGCGGCACGGCGGCGTCACCAACCGGCCAGGCACGCGGCTGATCGGGCTGACGAAGACGACGTCGATCAACGTCGGGCTGTTTCGCTACGTGTCGGAGAACACCGGCGAGTCGATCCTGTGGGAGATGGGCACCAACTACCTGCGGCCGTATCTGAACGGCGCCAGGCTGCAGGTCGTCCTGGGCTCGATCGCGGCCTACAACGGCGCGACCAACTACGTCGTCGGCGACCTGGTGCAGAGCGGCGGCGTCGTCTACTACTCGCTGGCGATCCAGGTTGGCGTCGCCCCGCCTGGCGCGAGCTGGGTCACCTTCACCGGGACCAACTTCGAGCTGCCGAACCCCTTCGGCGCGGACCTGCCGCATGTGTCGCAGAGCGGGCGCACGCTGACGCTGACGCATCATCTGCACGCGCCGTATGAGCTGATCAACGGTGGCAGCACGACGGCCTGGATCCTGCGGCCGGTGGCAACGTCGGCGGTCATCGGCGCGCCAACGGCGCTCGCCTTCACCGCGGGCGCGGCTGGTGTGCTGACCGTGTCCTACGTCGTCACCGCGGCGGCGCCGAACACCTACGAGGAGGGGCTGCCGAGCAACATCGCGGTCCAGGCCGCCAGCGCGCCGGCGACGCCGGCGGCTCCGGATCTGCTGACGTGGGTCGCCCCGGCGGGCCTGGCGCCGGCGGAGTATTACGTCTACTGCGATCCGGCCGGCAATGGCATCTTCGGCTTCATCGGCACGGCGTCGACGAACAAGTTCCAGAACACCGGCATCGTGCCGGACTTCACGCAGACGCCCCCGAAGCCGAATACCCGATTCTCGACGGCCGGCGATTTCCCGAACCGCTCGGGCGCCTTCCAGCAGCGGCGCATCTTCGGCTACACGGACCAGGCGCCGGACGGCATCTTCGCAAGCAAGACCGGGCTCGTCTCCAACTTCAGCATCAGCCAACCGCTGCAGAACGACGACGCGATCACCTTCCGCATGGCCGGCAACAATCACAGTCCGGTGCGGCACCTGATCGGCCTGAAGGATCTGATCGTGCTGACCGGCGGCGGCGCCTGGGTCGTCAACGGCGGCGGCACCGGCGCGCCGCTCACGCCGAGCGCGATCGTCGCGCTGCAGAACACCTACGTCGGCATCTCCGACGTCGCCCCGGTCGTCATCGGCAACAGCATCGTCTACGTCGAGAAGCTCGGGTCGACGCTGTTCGATCTGCAGTTCGACCTGCAGGTCGAGGGGCTCGCCGGCAAAGACCTGTGCATCTTCAGCGATCATCTGTTCAAGGGCTTCAGCGTCAACGAGCTTGACTTCCAGCAGAACCCCGACAGCGTCGTCTGGTGCTGCCGCTCGGACGGCACGCTGCTGGGCATGACCTACATCCGAGAACAAGAAGTGTGGGGCTGGCACCGGCACGACAGCGGCGCGGCCTGCCGGTTCGAGCATGTGTGTGTGGTGCCGGAGGTCGACGGCGACACCGTTTACCTGATTACGCGGCGGACGATCGGCGGCGTCTTCCAGCGGCAGATCGAGCGCCTGGTCCGCCGGCAGATCGTCACGTTCAACACGGACGCCTTCTTCGTCGACTGCGGCCTGAGCTACTCCGGCGCGCCGACCAACAACGTCACCGGCCTGGCGCACCTGAACGGCCAGGTCGTCTCTGTGCTCGGCGACGGCGCCGTCATCTACAACGGCGATCCCGCCGGCGCGCTGGCGGCCAACTTCACGGTCACCGGCGGCACGTTCCCGGTCAACTTTCCGGCGAGCTACTCGGACATCCACGTCGGGCTGCCGATCACCGCGGAGCTCGAGACGCTCGACCTGGACGTGCAGGGCTCGAGCGTGCGCGGCAAGAAGAAGCGCATCGAGATGCTGATGGTGCTGCTCGAGGACTCGAGTCGCACGTTCCTGGTCGGCCCGAGCTCCGGCGCGCTCGTGCCGTTCTTCCGGAAACCCTGGGAGGCGGCGCTCAACCTGTTCACCGGCGACGTCGAGATGAGCCTGACCAGCAGCTTCGACGACAATGGTCGGGTCTTCCTGCGACACACCGATCCGCTACCGCTGACGATCCTCGGCATCCTGCCGGACGTCGAAATGGGAGGCTAGGCATGGCTGCGAAGCTCGTCTCGATGAAAATGTCGGCGAAGGAACAGAAGGCGCAGGCCGAGCCAGGACTGGCCGCCAAGGAGGATCGCCCGCGCTATCCCTGGGGGCTGACCGTCCGCCTGGACACGGAGGCGCTGAAAAAGCTGGGCATCGACGAGCTGCCGGCGCCAGGCGAGAAGTATCTGCTCATCGCCAAGGTCGACGTCGTCAGCGTCTCGAGCAACGCCAGCGAAGGCGGCAGCAACAAGAACATGGAGCTGCAGATCACCGATCTGTGCCTCGAGGACGCCGACACCAACAAGAAGGACGCGGCGACCGAGCTCTACGGCAAACAGTAACCAGGAGGTCAGACCGATGATTCGATTCACCCGCGCGCTGCTCATCGTCGCTCTCGTCGCCCTGGCGCTGCCGGCAGCCGCGCAGACGTCGCCAGGCGTGCCGTTTGTCATCCAGCCGGCCGTCGTCTCGGCGATCGCCAACGGGACCGTCACGCGCAACACCGGCACGCTGCCGATCTGCAACGCGATGGACGTCCTGCTCAACATCACGACCACCGGCACGGCGACCGGCACGCTGAGCGTCTACGTCGAGGACTCGCCGGACGGCGGCGTCACCTGGGACGACTTGATCAGCTCGAACACCTTCGCGCTCGGCGCGTCGGTCATCACCCAGCGGTTTTTTGTCAGCGGCTACATCGCATCGACGGCGACGTCGGGCTCGGCAGCCGCGGCGGAAACGCTGGCGGCCGGCACCACGCGACAGGGACCGTTCGGCTATCTGTTCCGCGTGCGCGAGAAGATGGCGTCCGCGTCCGGCTCGCCGGTCGGCGCGACCTACACGATCACCGCGGTCTGCAAGTAGGTCATGGCCGGCTTCACCCTTTCGGCCATCGCGCTCGCGCTCGCCGCCGGCGGCACCGCGGCGTCGGCGGTCGGGCAATACAAGGCCGGCCAGAACCAGAAGAAGGCCGGCGCTGCCGCGGCCGACGTCAGCGAGAGCCAGGCGCAGGTCGCTGACTACAACGCGCACGTCGCCGATCTGCAGGCGACCGATGCCATCGAACGCGGCGACCAGGCGGAGGCGCGCTTCCGCACGCAGATCCGCGGCGCCATCGGCGCGCAGCGGACAGGCTTCGCGGCCGGCAACATCGACGTCGGCTTCGGCTCGGCGGTCGACGTCCAGGCTGATGCCGCGTTTCTCGGCGAGCTCGACGCGCTGACCATCAAGACCAACGCGGCGCGTGAAGCCTGGGGCTACCAGGTCCAGGCATACGACTACCGGCAGCAGGCCAAGATCGACCGGAAGGCCGGCGCTAACCAGATCCTCGCCGGCGAGAGTGCGGCGGACGCGGCGAAGTGGAATGTTGCATCCACGATCGTCGGCGGCACGACGTCGCTGCTCGAGGCGCGCTATGGGTTCAACGGGAAGGGGAGAGGCTGATGCCGGTCGTCCGCGTCGAGCAAACGCAGCAGGCGGCCCCGCTTCCCGGCGCGCGTCGCCAGGCCGCGGAGAATGACATCTCCGCCGGCGTCGCGCTCGCGGACCAGCGCGCACGGACGGACCTGGCCGCGGCCGGCCTGGGCGCCACGGTCGCCGGCGCCGGCATCCAGCTCGCGCGAGAGCAGCGCGCGGCGATGGAACGCGAGAGAGAGCGCGCGGACCAGATCGCTGTGATGAACGCCGGCAACGTCCTAAGCGCCTGGGAAAATCAGGCGCTCTACGATCCGAACACCGGCGCGCTGACGGTCAAAGGGAAAGACGCTTTTGGTCTGCCGGAAAAGGTCGGCGATCAGTTTCAGCAGGTCGCCAGCCAGGTCGAGGCGTCGATGCAGACGCCACGGCAAAAGGAAGCGTTCACACGGCTGAAGCTCGAACGGCAGCAGAATCTTGATCTGACGCTCCGGCGCCACGTCTACGGCGAGATGCAGCGATACGAAGGGCAAGAGCTGCAGGCCACCGTCGAGAACGCGCGGAGTGCCGCGATCGCCAACGCGGGCGATCCTCGCCGGGTCGGGCTCGAGCTCGGGCGCGCGGTCGACGCCATCCGAACGCATGCGCCGCGGCTCGGGCTCGGCCCGGAGGAGGTTAAGCAGCAGGTCGAGGCGACGACGTCGGCGACGCACGTCGGCGTCATCGAGCAGCTCCTCGCCACGGACCAGACGAAGATGGCGAGCGTCTACTTCGACGAGACGAAAAGCCAGATCAAGGGCGAGAGCCTGGCGCGCATCGAGAAGGCGATCGAGACGGGCAAGAACCTGGCGGAGTCGCAGAAGGAAGCCGACAAGATCATCGCCGAGGGCGGCAGCCTGACCGCGCAGCTCGAGAAGGCGAAGGGGCTCGATCCGAAGCTGCGGGACGAGGTCAGCGCGCGGCTCGAGCACAACGATGCGGTCAAGGAGCGGGCGAAGCGCGAGGACGAAGCGAGCACGCTCCGCGGCGTCTACGACATCCTCGACAAGACGCACGATCCGGCGCGGATCCCGGCGCCAGTGTGGGCGCAGATGGACGGCGCGCAGCGGTCGGCCGCGCGCAGCTACGCCGAGCACCTGGCGCGCGGCGTCGCCGTCGAGACGGACTTCCCGACCTACTACAACCTGATGCAGAAGGCGGCGCACGATCCGGAGACGTTCGCCACGGAGAACCTGCTCAACTACCGCGCGAAGATCGGCGACACCGAGCTGAAGCAGCTCACCGAGATGCAGGCGTCGATCGTCAAGGGCGATCGCAACGCGGCCAACAAGCAGAGCGGCAACTTCCTGACGCACGAGCAGATCATCAACAAGAGCCTGGCGCTCTACGGCCTGGACCCCGCGGCGAAGCCGAACACCGCGCAGGGCAAGGCGAACGCCGAGCTCTATCGGCTCACCGCGCAGGGCGTCGCTGTGATCGAGAGCAAGCTCAAACCCGGCCAGCACGCGACCGAGCAGGACATCCAGAGCGTCGTCGACCATATCCTCTCGACGTCGGAGAAGACCCCCGGCTCCTGGTGGGGGCTCATCCCGTTCACCGGGACCAGCTTCTTCAGCCGCGAGCAACCGATCATCAACGTGACGGCGAAGGACATCCCGCCGGCGCAGCGGACGATCATCGAAGACCAGCTCCGGCGCGCCGGCCGCGCTGTCTCTGACGCGACCGTGCTCGAGGCGTATCAGGCCATGCGTGTGAGGCCGCGCTGATGGCGAACGACCTGGCGACCGACGAGCTCGAGCAGCTTCCGCCGGCGCGCGTCACTCCCCCGCCGGCCCCGGCCCCTGCGACGCCGGCGACCAAGGATCCGACCGCGGACGACTACGCGCGCATGTTCGCCGAGCAGGACGGCGGCCGGAAGCAGCAGCTCCGCAGCAGCCTGGTGCAAAGCCAGGACGAGACACCCGATCGCGCGGCGGACGTGATTCGGCTCTCGAGGCAGACCGGCATCCCGCAGGACGTCGTCGGCCGCAACTACGACGAGATCCGCAAGCACACCGCGATCGAGCAGGCTCCGCTGACCGAGATGGTCCGCGACACGCCGGCGCTGGCGACCTGGGCGGCCGATCCGAAGAACGCGGCCGTGTCGCACGACGACATGGACAAGATGGGCGCGCTCGAGTGGCTCGTCTCGATGCCGTCGCGCGCCATCAGCCAGGCGCTCAACGAGCAGGCGTATGGCGAGCTCCGCACCAAATCCATCTTTGAACCGCTGACGCAGGAGGAGCACGATCGCCTGGCCGCCTACAAGCTGCACGCGCAGATGGGCGGCGAGCTCGGGAGCGGACAGTCCTGGTTCCGCGGCGCGCTGACCAAGACGATGAAGCTGCTCACCACGCTGACGGCGCCGGAGGCGATCCCGACCGCGGCCGGCGCGCTGGCGGTAGGCTCGGCCGGCTTCCTGGCGGCCGGACCTGCCGGCGCGATCGCCGGCGCGAAGCTGGGCGCCGAAGCGGGTTACACCTACGGCCTGGGCTCGAGCGCCTTCAAGACGGCCGCCGGCGCTGCCTACGACGACTTCCTCGAGACGACGGACGCGCTCGGCCGGAAGCTCGATCCCGAAGTGGCGAAGGCGCTGGCGGTCACGAGCGGCGCCATCAACGCCGGCCTGATGCTCGGCGGCGGCAAACTGATCGCCAGCGGCATCGACGCGGCCGGCGGCAAGGTCGCCAGCATGCTGACGCGCGACGCCATCAAAGCCGCGATCCGGCAGCCGTCCGTCGCCGGCGCGATCGCGGAGATGGTCAAGGGCTACGGCGTCACGCTGACCGAAGGCACCGCGCTGATGGTCGCCATGAAGACGAACGACATCCTGATGCACGCGCTGGCGACGAGCTCGGGCGAGCGGGCGCCAGTCGCCGGCATGCAGGAGCCTGGCAACGTCGACCTGTTCAAGCAGCCGGCGGTCCAGAACGCGGACGGCAGCATCTCGACGGTCGACAGCCTCAGCGTCAACATCGACGGCAAGGAAGTGCTACTCCCCACGGTGACGCCGGACGGCCGGCATCTGAGCCAGGAAGCGGCGCTCGAGGAGTTCAAGAAGACGGGCCGGCACATGGGCAAGTTCGACAGCCCGGAGGCCGCCACCGCGTTTGCGAAGCAGGTCCACGAGGACTATGCCGCCGGCAAATACACCACGCCGACGATCGGGCAGCAGCTCCTCGCCGCGGCCGAGGAAGGCGTGCAGTCGTTCGCCATCATCGGCGCGACCGGGCCGGCGCTCGGCCTGGTCCGCGAGTTCCGCAACGCGCGCCGCGCGCAGCAGGGCGTCGAGTTCTTCAAGGCGCTGGGCGAAGGCGTCGAGCAGAGCAAGACCGCGAAGCGGCTGCCGGAGGCGGCGCAGGAGTTCCTGGCGACCGCGACCAAGGACGGCCCGATCCCGACGCTCTACACGTCGATCGAGGACTGGACGAAATACTGGCAGGAGCACGAGGTCGACCCGCGCGAGATGGCCGCGCACGTCACCGGCGATCCCGACGCCTACGACAACGCGCTGAAGACCGGCGAGGATATGGCGATCCCGACCGCGCGCTACGCGACCAAGCTGGCGGCCACGGAGCACAATGCCCACTTCGCCGACGAGCTCCGGCTCGGGCCGGAGGAGATGAACGGCCGCGAGAGCAAGGCGCTCATCGAGAAGATGGCGCAGGCGCCGGACCAGCCGGCGGCCGAAGCCGGCAGCCCGATCTACCAGGCGGCGCTCGAGCAGCTCACCAAGGGCGGCGGGCTCAGCGAGGACACCGCGAGCCAATACGCCAGCCTGGTCGACTCGGCCTTCGGTTCGATGGCGCAGCGCGCCGGCGTCGACCCGCTCGAGCTCTACCGGCAGTATGGGCTGACCGTCGACCGGCCGGACCTGCCGCCGGACGAGGGCCAGAACACCCCGCCGGCAGCCGCAGGAGGCGCGCCTGGGGCGCCGGCGCCGGCGGAAGGGCAACCTGGCCTGGTCGACGCGGCAGGCCGTCCGCTGGGCGGCTACGCCGGCCCGGAGCGGCGCCAGGCGGCGGACGCGGCTGGCGAGCTCATGCGCCGGCGCACCGGCGACACCCCGCTGCCGGCGATGGCGTCGATCGTCGACGCCGCGGCGCAGATGCGGCGGGAGAACCCCAACATCGACAAGGAGGCGCAGGCCAACCGCGAGCGCGCCCTGGCCGCCGGCCGGATCCCCGAGCCTGACGCGCTGAAAGGCCGCGGCAAGGGACTTGTTGACAACAACGCGGACGCGGCTCAGAATCCGGAGAACTACCTCAATGTCGAAACTCGGCCAGCATCCCCCGCTGAAGAAGGGCACGGACCTGCAGACGCTCAGGGACAACAGCCTGGCGCTGATGTCGTCGGGCATGGAGAAGGGCGAGGCGATGGCAACGTCGCTGAACCTGGCCGGACTCCGCCCCGCCGAGGCATCCCCGAGCTCGACGAGGTCTTCGTCAAAGAACCGAAGGAAGCCACAGCCGCAAGGCTGACCCCCGAGGTCGAGCGCAATCTCCGCTGGATCCTCGAGGAGCTCGACAACTTCAAATACACGCCGGCGACCTGGCACTGGCTGACGGACGAGAACGCCAGCCGCGGCAAGAGCGGCAACGCGGCCGGCGGCAACGCCGACAAGCGCGCGGCGGTCGGCGGCGCGCCGGTCTACGACGACGTCATCGGCTACTCGCCGGTCAACACCAAGACCGTCAAAGGCGAGAAGGTGCCGGCCGATCGCGCCAACGGCAGCCGCGCGCAGGTCCAGGCGGCGATCGAGAAGCTGCTCGAGACAGGCCACGTCACGAGCAACCTGATGGAAGGCGCGCTCCGCGTCGCCGAGGCGCGCAACGCCGGCGACTGGAAGAACCTCGAGCGGCCGATGATCCCGCCACCGTGGGGCGAGCCCGTCACGCGCGAGTTCACCGATTCGCTCAGCGAGGCGATCGACCAGGCGCAGCAGCCGGCGAACATGCTCGAGGAGGCCGGCTTCGAGCAGGACGCGGTCGAGAGCGGCGACGCCGGCGATACCAGCTTCGACCCGACGAAGTTCTATCAATCGCTGTTCGACGAGCTCGAGCCCCCGGATCCCAAGGTCGACACGCTGACCGAGACGGGCGAGCAGCAGCCGCGGCTGCCTGGCGACGTCGGCGACGTGCGCGAGCAGGACGTCAAGACGCCGGAGTTCGAGGCGCCTTTCTCGCTGACGTCGGAAATCGCCAAACCGAAGGGTAAGCAGACCACGCTGTTCCAGTCGCCGAAGGAGCTCGAGGAAGGCAGGGCGCGCGTCGCCGAGCTCGAGGCCGCATCGACGGACGAAGCGATGGGCGTCGAGTTCCCCGAGGATGAACCGTCACATTTCCCTGACGGCTCTGAGGCGGTCGTCTGCACCAACTGCGCGGAGCAGATCATCGCCAAGTTCGGCGGCGAGGTCTTCGGCTGGGAGGAAGGCACCAATCCGACCAGCGTCGTCGCCGGCCCGACGCATGGCGCCAGGCTCGACGACGGCCAGGGGCACGACTTTGCGATCGTCGACGGCCGTTACCTGGTGGATCCCTGGGCGGTCAACGTCGAGGGCTCGAGCACGCGCGCCGCGTTCGACCTGCTCAACCCCGACGATCGGCTCGAGGTCGCACGGCTCTACGGCGATCCGAATACCTGGATGCGCCGGACAGCGGACGGCTGGGTCAAGGAGATGCCGCCGGCGCTGCAGCCGAAGGCGTCCGCCAAGCTGACGCCGGAGAACGTCGCAGCCTGGGCGAAGGAGGTCAAGCAGCGCGCCGGCCGCGACCTGCAGGGTTTCAGCATCGTGCTGACGCCGGAGGGCGACCTGTTCCTCGAGTCGCTCATCGTCGACCGCGGCGCGCAGCGCGCCGGCCTGGGCACGAAGGCGATGCTCGAGCTGACGCGGTTCGCGGACCTGAACGGCAAGCGCATCACGCTGACGCCGGCGCATCCCGGCGACATCGGCCCCGGAGAGCCCACGTCGACCGGCCGCCTGGTGAAGTTCTACAAGCGGTTCGGGTTCGTCGAGAACAAGGGCCGGCATCTCGACCCGGCGCTCGACGAGGCGATGTATCGAGAGCCAACCGCGATCCCTGGCCGCGAGCTCGAGGCGCCGGCGCCGAAGGATCCGCGCGAGCTGATCATCCAGCACAACCTGACCGCGGCCAACCTGCTGAAAGCCGGCGAGCTCGGAGGGCTGCCGGTGCCGTCGCTCGCCATCACCAAGGCCGCCGATGCTATGACCAACTTCGGCGAGGTCACACTCCTGGGTAAAAAGGAGATGGCCGATCCGAAGGGCTACGCCAGGACGCGCGTCTTCGGCTCGGACGTCTACAGCCCGCGCTATCCGACGATCCACTACAAGATCGACGCGGCGGCGGAGAAGCGGCTCGGCGCGATCGTCAAGGCGGAGCAGGAGGCGACCGACCGCAACTACTTCGATCTGGACTCGCTGCAGAAGGAAGGACCGAAGGCGCTCGAGGACGAGCCCGCGGTCATGGCGGCGTTTCTCCGAAAGGAAGGCGTCGAGCTGCCCAAGCCGGCGATGCGGAAGGATGGGACCGGCGTCGACTCGAGCGCGACGCGCTACAACCTGCGCGACCTGATCGACGTCAGCGACGAGCGGCGCCAGGCGTTCAAGGAGTTTGCCGCGGAGACGTTCAAATCGCTGCAGCCGAAGGAGCAGATTTACCGCGGCTTCACCAACATGGGGAACCGCAGCTATCAGCCGCACACACTCGACAACGTCGTCAAGATTCTGAAGAAGGATCTACGCGGCGGCGAGAGCTCGAGCAACATCTACGGCGTCGGCCAGCTCCGATCGAAGTTCGCCCCGCAGTTCCGATCGCTGAAGGGCATCATCGACGCGAAGAACCTGCTCGTCGACGATGCCACGTTCGAGACGGTCAAGAAGGACGTCGAGGGCGAGCTGTTCAAGGTCGTCGACCAGGTCAAGCCCTACTACACCGAGAACGCCGATCGGTTCGGGTTCGTCGACACCGTCATGGCCGTCATGGAGGAGTCGCCGAAGAAGGGCATCAGCGGCGCGCTGAAATCCTACGGCTTCGAGGACGTGCCGGACGACGTCAAGCAGGCGATCGCCGGCTACATCCAGAAGCTCCGGACGCTGCCGACTGAATACTTCGAGGCGAAGATTCTCCGCGAGGTCGACCTGGCGGAGTTCGGCGCGGCGGTCATCCCCGACAACCTGAAGCCGGAGGCGCGCCAGCTCCTCGAGTCGCGCGGCGTGCAGCTCGAGGAATACAAGGCCGGCGACGAGCTCGATCGCAAGCGCGCGATCGCCGACGTCTCCAAGCAGCTCGCCGACACGCTGATGTTCCAGCCGCTCAAGCGCGGCGCGATCCGGTTCGGTCCCGATCGGCAGTTCAACATCGACCTGCTCGAGCGCGCGGACTTGTCGACGTTCCTGCACGAGAGCGGGCACTTCTTCCTCGAGGTCTTCGGCGACCTGGCGGACCAGGTCGGCAACCTGCCGCTCGAGCAGCTCACCGAGGCGCAGCGGCATCTGCTCAGCGACTACGGCACGCTGCTGCAGGCGCTCGGCGTCGAGCGGCGCGAGGACGTGCAGACCGGCCAACATGAGGAGTTCGCCCGGATGTTCGAGGCGTATCTCCGCGAGGGCAAGGCGCCCAGCCTGGCGCTACAAACGCCGTTCGCGCGCTTCCGCGCCTGGCTGCTCTCGATCTACGACTCGCTGAAGAAGCTGAACATCAACCTGACGCCGGAGGTTCGCGGCGTCATGGACCGCATGCTGGCAACGGACCACGCGATCGCCGAGGCCGAGCAGCAGCGCGGCGTCAGCGCGATGTTCACCACGCCGGAGAGCGCCGGCATGGAGCCCCGCGAGTTCGAGCTCTACGCGCGCACCGTCGCCGACGCGCACCGCGAGGCGCAGGAGCGGCTCGACGCCAAGCTGCTGCGCGAGGTCTTCCGCGAGCAGACGCGCGAATGGAAGGCGCGGCGCGAGGAAGTCAAAACCGCGGTCGAGAATGACGTCCATCGCCGGCCGGAATACGGCGCGATCGAGGCGATGCGGAAGGGCACGCACCCCAACGGCGAGCCTCTCGTCGAGGGGCTCATCACTCCCCCGCTGCAGCTCTCGCGCAAGATCCTCGAGGAACGCTTCGGTGCTGAGCGCATCAAGCGGCTGCCCCGCGGCATCGTCGGCTCGGACGGCGGCCTGGATCCCGACGTCGTCGCCGGCATGTTCGGCTACGCGAGCGCCGACGCGATGCTGACAGCGGTCGAGAAGGCGCCGGCGATGCGCGACGTCATCGAGCGCGAGACGAAGCGCCGGATGATCGAGGAGCACGGCAGCATCCTGCTCGACGGCTCGCTGCACAACCAGGCGCAGGCGGCCGTTGCCAACGCCACGCACGACGAGGTCATTCGCGCGGAGATGCGCGCCCTGGGCCGGCTGCGGCGGACGGTCGACCCGTTCGTCAAGGCGGAGCGGGCGGCCGGCCGCGCGACGCTCGAGCAGGAGAAGGCGGAGCGCGCCTATGAGCGGCGCTGGTTCGAGGCCGAGGCCAAGCTCCGGATCGCGGTCGCCGAGGGCAAGAAGCAGGGCGAGATCGACGAGCTCACGCGCCAGGTCCGCGATCTGAAGGCCCGAGCTCGAGGCGGCGCGGCCGTCATCCGGAACGCGATCCCCGACGCGGCGACGCTGCGCGATGCGGCGAGCGCCCGCATCAACGCCATGCGGATCGGCGACATCCAGCCGGCGACGTTCTGGTCTGCCTCGAGGCGCGCCGGCCAGCAGGCGCTCGAGAAGGCGGCGCGCCAGGACTTCGACGGCGCGATCGCGGCGAAGCAGCAGGAGCTCATCAACCTAAACCTGTATCGCCAGGCGGAGCAGGCGCTCGAGGACGTCGACGATCGCGTGCGCTTCGCCAAATCGCTCGGCACGCCGGCGGCGCGCAAGCTGTTCGGCCTGGCCGGTCAGAACTATCTGGACCAGGTCGACGGCATCCTCGAGCGGTTCGAGTTCGCCAAGGTATCGCAGAAGGTGCTCGATCGCCGCGGCTCGCTGCAGGCGTTCGTCGCAGGGCTCGAGGCGCAAGGGCTGCCGGTCGACATCCCCGAGGAGCTGCTCGACGAGTCGCGCCGGCGCAACTACAAGCAGCTCACCGTCGAGGAGCTCCGCGGCGTCACCGATGGCCTGAAGGAGCTGCAGCATCTCGCGCGCCTGAAGAACCGGCTACTGCGCGCGGCGGAGAAGCGCGAGCTCGAGGCGGTCACCGGCAGCGTCGCCGACGCGATCCGCGAGCACTTCACCGGCACGCCGGCGACGCAGGTCGAGCGCGATCGCCGCGTCTCGAACGAGCGCGCCAGGATGATCGGCGACTTCTTCGCCAGTCACCGGAAGATGGCGAGCCTGGCGCGCGAGATGGACGGCTTCGCAGACGGCGGCCAGGTGTGGGAGCAGCTCATTCGTCCGCTGAACGAGGCGGCCGATCGAGAGGCCGATATGGTCGCCGCGGCGACGAAGAAGTTCGGCGACATCATCGAGCAGGCGTATCCGCGATCGCAGAAGCGGCTGCTCTACGAGAAGCTCGAGGTGCCGGCGGTCGGCCAGTCGCTCTCGAGAATGGAGCGGCTCAGCATCGCACTCAATTGGGGCAACGAGGGCAACCGCGATCGCGTGCGCCGCGGCGAGGGCTGGACCGACAGCCAGGTGCAGGCGATCCTCGACACGCTCGACAAGCGCGATCTGACGTTCGTCCAGGCGACGCTCGACGCCATCAACGCCTACTGGCCGGAGATTGCCGCCAAGCAGGAGCGCGTCTATGGCATCGCGCCGGAGAAGGTCGAGTCGACGGAAATCCGCGCGAAGGCCGGCACGATCGCCGGCGGCTACTTCCCGCTGAAATACGACGATCGCGCGGACCCGAAGGCCGGCGCGCATCTCGACCTGGAAGCCGGCAACCTGGCCCGAGCTGCCGCCTACGCGCAGTCGACGACGAAGCGCGGCCACACCAAGGAGCGCGTCAGCAACGTGAAGATGCCGCTCCGTCGAGACTTCGGCGTCATCTTCGAGCACGTCAACCAGGTCATTCACGACCTGACGCACCACGAGGCGCTGATCGACGTCAACCGCGTGCTCTCACACCCGACCGTGCAGAAGGCGATCTATGAGACGCACGGCGATCTGGTCTACCGCCAGTTCAAGAACGGCGTGCGCGACGTCGCCTTCGGCCAGGTGCCGGCGGTCAACGCCTTCGAGCGCGCGATCGGCCACGTCCGCACCGGCGCCACGGTCGCCGGCCTGGGCTGGTCGCTCTCGACGGCGATGCTGCATCTCTCGAGCGCGCTGCCGCGCGCCGTCGTCCGCATCGGGCCGGAGTATGTCGCTCGCGGCATCGCCCGCTGGACGCGCGACGCGGTCCACATGGAGAACACGGCGAAGTGGATCGACGAGCAGAGCACGATGATGCGGAACCGCTCGAGGACGCAGCAGCGCGAGATCAACGAGCTCCGCAACCAGGTCGGCGTCAACACCGGCAAGTTCTCCGGCTGGATCGCCGACATCGTCGACAAGACGAGCCTGGGGCTGGTCGGCAAGCAGGGGCTCGTCGACAGCTACTTCTACCTGGTGCAGCAGGCGCAGCGGATCGCCGACATCCCGACCTGGCTCGGGCAGTATGAGAAAAGCATGGCGGCCGGCGTCAGCGAGAAGGACGCGATCGCGCACGCGGACCAGGCTGTGCTCGACGCCTTCGGCGGCGGCCAGAACAAAGACCTGGCGAGCGTGCAGCGCGGCGGCCCGCTGCTCCGGCTGTGGACCAACTTCTACAGCCCGTTCAATGTCACCTACAACCTGACGGTCGAGGCGAACCGGCGCGCAAGGTTCAACGATCCGGGCTCCATTGGTCGCCTGGCCGTCGACTATTTGATGCTCTATTCGGTGCCGGCGACGATGGGCATGTTGATACACGGCGCGCTGAAGGCCAATCCAAAGCAGTCAGCCAACGACGAGGACGCGAGCACGATCGCGGCCGAGCTCCTCAAGGGACACGCGGCCTATGCCGCGGACACGATGCTCGGCTTCCGCGAGCTTTCGGGCGCAATCGAAGGGTATTACGGCTATGAGGGACCGGCCGGCGCCAGGCTGTTCGCCAGCGTCGGGCGCGTCATCAGCCAGACGGAGCACTCGGCCGCGAAGTTGCACGAGGGAAAACCGGAGGAGGCTTTCGGGCGGTCGTTCTGGTTGTCGCTGAATGACGCCGGCGGCGTCATCTTCCACTATCCCAGCGGACAAGCCGGCCGGACGATCGACGGCATCGCAGCACTGATCGAAGGTAAGACCAGCAACCCCGGCGCGCTGATCGTCGGCGCGCCGAAGAAGTAGGCACGGCGCTTTTTATCTCGGCGCCATCCCCAGCGGAGAGGTAAGACTGTGAGTGAAGACGTGACTCTCGACGAGAAGATGGAAGCGGTTCGATCGCGCATCCATAACCTGAACGACGTCGTCGTCAAGCAAGGCGGCGACATCAGCGAGCACGCGATCCACATCCGGACGTTGAAGGAGCGCGTCGACAAACTGACCGCGGACGTCGCCACCGGCGAGCAGCTCGAGGCGGTCAAGGAGCACCTGCTCCTGCAGCTCTCTGTGGCGAAGATGCAGCTCGAGGGCTCCGTCGCGCAGATCAATCTCAAGCTCATGGCCGTGTCGGAGAAGCTGGATCCGATTCAGCGCGGGATCTGGTGGGTCGTCACGTTGATCCTGGGCGCGGTTATCCTGGCGGTCCTGGGCCTGGTGCTCGGGCAGAAGGTCATCGTCACCAAACCATGATGGAACACGTTCGCACCTACGTGCTGCCGGCCGCCTTCGACCTGCTGCCGACAGCCTGGCACTCGCCGGCAGCCGAGGCCATGCTGCTCGCCATCGGCCTGCAGGAGTCGCGCTTCGCACGGCGCCGGCAGGTCAAGGGACCGGCTCGAGGCTTCTGGCAGTTCGAGGTCGCCGGCGTCGCCGGCATCATGCGGCATCCCGAGACGATGCACGAGCTCGGCGAGGCGGTCGAGTTCCTGCGCTTCGGCCCGCTGAAGCCGGCGGAGCTCCATGCGCTGCTCGAGGTCAACGACACCCTGGCGGCGGTCTGTGCTCGCTGCCTGCTCTACACGCTGCCGGAGGCGCTGCCGGCGGCCGATGCACCGATGGCGGCCTGGCAGCAATATCGCGCGGCCTGGCGACCGGGCCGGCCGCGCGTCGACGCCTGGCCGGACCACTACGCTGTGGCCTGGGGCGCCGTCTCCGTCTGACTTGTTGACAACAACTCAGGGCGCCGTGTAACCTCTCGACCGAGGAGAGACAACGATGGCGCCACTCGAGCCCCTGATCGACAAGACGATCGTCGAGAACAGCAGCAACATCCACAGCCGCGGCTACGATCCCGCGCGCATGGTCGTCGCCGTCATGTTCAAGAACGGCACGATCTACCATCACCACGCCGTTCCGCCGTCGACGTTCAACGCCTGGCTGCAGGCGGAGAGCGCCGGCGCCTTCTACAACAAAGAGATCCGCGGCAAATACGCCAGCATCAAGATGTCCGGCCATTGCCCGAAGTGCGGCGGCCAGGGCATCGTCGGCCTGACCTGCGTCGACTGCGGCTGTGCGGAGGTCGAGCCCGACAAGCGGCCGATCGTCGACCCGGCTCCGCTCCGGAAGGCGCGCGACAAGGACATCGACGCGCGGCTGGATCACGATCCGCGGGACTGATAGACTTGTTGCCAACAATGTCCAAGCAGCTTAACGGTCGGCCCTGCGTGTTCCGCAACAAAGACGGCGGCGCTCGCGTGCAGGGGTTCATCACCAAGGTCGGCGCCCGACAGTTCCAGGCCGCGCGAGCTCGCCTGGCGAAGCTGGCGCCACACGTCAAGCATCCCAGCGATGCCGACGTCATCGAGTATCTGGCGATCGGGGAGGACGCCACGCGCGCCTACATCGCGCGCCACGCCAACGACTGAAAACAACAACGGCCGCCTGGCGGCGAAACCAGGCGGCCGTTCCCATCAGGGGGGAGTGACGACGAAGCGATCACATCCTACCCGAAGGAACCCATGACAGCCAAACGGAAGAAGACGAAGCGGTCGACCGCGATCGCGCGCCGGCCGGCGCAGCAGCTCGCGCACCAGGACGCCGGCGAGCTCGGCCCGATCGAGCGCCTGGCGCGCGATCCGAAGCTGACGGTCGAGAAGCTCGAGCGGCTCATCGCGGCGAAGGAGCGCATCGACGCAGCTCGCGCTGCCGCGGCCTACTGGAAAGACTTCGACGAGATGCGCGAGTATCTGCCGATCATCAAGAAGCGCGGCATCGTCCGCGGCAAGGCAGACGAGAAGGGCAAGCTCGGGCCGATTCAATCGCGGTTTGCGAAGTTCGAGGACATCCAGGCCGCGGTCAATCCGGTGCTGAAGCGGTTCGGCTTCGTCGCCAGCTACCGGACGGACTGGCCGCGACCGAAGACGCTCCGCGTCGTCTGCAAGCTGACGCACCGCGGCGGTCACTTCGAGGAGAGCGCCTTCGAGTCAGAGGCGGACGCGACCGGCGGCAAGAACGCCATCCAGGGGCTCGGCTCGGCCAACAGCTACGGCAAGCGTTACACGCTGAAGGACATCCTCAACCTCGAGGAGCAGGGCGTCGACGACGACGGCAACCTGGCGACGCTGCTCGAGCGCAAGCCGGACATCCCGCCGGCGGGATCGGGCGTCATCGACGTGCAGCCGGAACCTCGAGCGGCGCACGATGCCAAAGCCGGCGAGCCCATCACCCAGCCGCAGCAGCAGCGGCTCAAGGCCATCATCAAGAACAGCGGACGCATCGAGCGCGACGTCCTGGTCTGGATCGGCCTGACCTACAACGTGAAGAAAATCTCCGAGGTCAAACGCGGCGACTACGATCGGATAGTGCAGCTTGTCGAGAGCCCGCGCGATCTGCCGGCGCCGGCCACACGTCAACCAGGCGAGGAGGGATAGATGGCGCTGGACTTTTCGACCGAGTCGTTCAAGCAAATGACCGAGCTGCAGCTCGAGCTCTCGCGCGTGCTCATTCGCGCCAACGATGCTCACATGGAGGCGGCGCTCGCGGCGTTCGCCTGCATCCGGTGTGCGCGCGAGCTGCTCGACAAGTATCCCGACAAGGCGCGCAACGAGCTCCTCGAGGTCGTCATCGCGTTCCTGCGGCATGCGGACGTCGTCGTCGACGGCAACAGCGTGAGGCTGTTCTCGTGATCGCCGGCAGCGACGTCGTCAGCTCGCTGCCGTTTCGGTTCGACGCGACCAGGCACGTCTACCTGCCGCTCGAGCCTGGCGATCCGTATCCCCACATCACCGGCATGCTCGAGGAGTGCGGGCTCTCGCCAGATCCAACCTGGTTCACGCTCGAGAGCAAGCAGCGCGGCACCGCGGTCCACAAGCTGACCGCGGACTATGACCTGGGCGCGCTCGACGTCCCGAGCTGCACGTCGCGCTACCGCGGGTATCTCCTGGGGCACGTCGCCATGATGAACATCCTGCGGCCGGACGTGCTCGAGGTCGAGCAGGCATCGGTGCATCCGACCTACAAGTTCGCCGGCCGGCCCGATCGCGTCTGGTCGCTCGACGGCGCGATCGTGGTGCCGGACATCAAGACCGGACCATACGAAGACTGCCATCCGATCCAGACGGCGCTGCAGGCGATCCTGGTGTCGCTGCGCTACCGGCTGCCGGCGCCGTCGATCGGACGGTTCGGCATCTACCTGAAGCCCACCGGCAAGTTCAAGGTCGAGCAGTTCAACAAGCGCGCGGACTTCGACGAGGCGCTGAGGGTGATACGCCGATGCTGCTGAAAATCCTGATCGGAGGCGCGGCGGCCGTCGTCGGCTTCATCGTCACCTACTGCATCCGGACCAGGCCGATCGACCGCGGCAGCGTCAGCGACGCCTGGCGCGCGGAGAACCGAGGGGGCCGGCATGACCGCTGACTGGCCGCCACGCTGGACCGGCCCGCAGTTCAAGGGCGCCGGCTCGAGGAAGGTCGCCCGCGGGCTGAAGCGCGAGAAGCGGCTCGCCGGCGAGAACAGCAACAAGGCGGAGGTCCGCCGGCGGGACAAATATTGTCGGTTCCCGCTGTGCGGCTGCAAGCGGTTCCAGCTCGCCCTGGCGCCGACGTCCAGGCGCGGCGAAGTGTCGCACGCGAAGCACAAGGGTATGGGCGGCAACCCCGCGGCTGACCGCTCAGAGCCCGAGCTGATGGTCCTGGTGTGCTCGGCCAGGCACAAGGAGAACGTCTTCAGCATCGACCGGCACACCCTACGCTGGCGGGCGCTGACCAAGGCCGGCGCCGAGGGACCGATCGCCTGGGAGATCGACCTGCACGAGCTCCGGCGGTATCGCACCGGCGGCCCGCTGCTCGAGCTCGCGCTGCCGCGGCACCCTGGCCGATGGTTCGAGCTCGCCCGCGAGACGGCCATCCACGTCTACGAACCGCAGACGCCGGAGCAAACGATCATCCTCGCCTGGCTGCGCGGCATGGAGGTCTGACTTGTTGACAACAACTCTCGCCCGCTGTATGCTCTCGCCCGAGGAGAGTGACAGATGGCGAAACGAACACCGCGCGCACTGACCCCGGAAGTCATCGACGTCGGCGACCCGATCGAGCAGTCGGAGGACGTGCAGATCGTCAAGACGGCAGGCGAGGCCGTTACGACGTTCCTGCTCAGCGTCACCAAGTTCTTCAAGACCGCGAAGGAGCTCGAGACGCAGGCGCTCGAGACGCTCGAGCGGTCCAAGGCGCTGAAGCTGCCGACGAACGGCGACGAGGACGTCGCCCTGCAGAAGTTCATCCGAGAGACGTCGGCGCAGAACAAGGTCGTCGAGGAGCACTGGCAGATCACGACGGCCATCCATCGGTTCCACAAACACATGACCGGCCGGCGCGCGATCGCGTCGACGGCGCTCGACCAGGCGAACAAGCGCGGCAACGAGCTGCACGCGCAGTATCTCCGCGAGGAGGAGCAGCGCGTCGCCCGCGAGAACGAGCGGCTGCGGCGCGAGGCGGAGCAGGCCGAGCAGGAGCGCAAGGACCGCGAGCTCGAGGCGCTCGAGGCTGAAGCCGTCCGGCGCGAGGAAGCGGCCGGCGAGCTCAGCGCACGCGAGCAGATCTTCGTCGACCTGGTCTTCGCCGGCAACGGCCAGACGCAGGCCGCGCAGCGCGCCGGCTTCAAGAAGCCCGCGGCGGACGGCACGCGGCTGATGGCGCTCGAGAAGATCAAGAACGCGATCGAGGCGAAGCGGTCGGCCGCGGCGATCCGCGCGCAGGCGGAGGCCATCAAGCGGCAGCCGGTCCTGGTCGACATCGAGGAGAAGAAGCCGGACGTCCGCCAGGCCGCCGGCGCGCACGATCGCAGCACCCACAGCGCGGAGCTGCTCGACGAGACGGCGCTCATCGAGGCCATCTTCGCGGGGAAATACGGCATCCCCCGCACCATCCTGAAGATCGACCAGACGGCGCTCAACGCGCAGGCGCGCGACCTGAAGGAGCTGATCAACAAGTGGCCTGGCGTCCGCTACAAGAAGACGACGAGCGTCATCTGATGCCTAAGAGCAAGCGCAAGCGGCAGACCAACAACTTCGTCCGCGGCGTCCGCTCGGAGGCGGCGCTGCGGGCCTACACGATCGCGCTGGGCTATGTGACCACGCGCGATCGTGACCAGGCGATCCGACTGCTCGACGAGCGGATCGCACACGAGCGCGCCGAGCTGCGCGACGTGAATCAACGCCGGCAGCCGCCGGCCAAGCAGGAGGCAGGGACCGATGGACGATAAACTTCAGACTGACGACTACAGCAAGGCGCTGCGGCAGCAGCAGGCGCACCCCGGCGCCGTCGAGAAGACCAGCATGATCGACCTGGTCGATTTCCTGGGCAACACCGAGACGTGGATCATCAAGACGATCCGCGTCGACGGCTCGGACATCGTCTTCGTCCAGCGCATCACGAGCGCCGGCGGCACGCGCCTGGTCCTGCCGGCGGAGGTCACCGAGGCGATCGCCAGGCAGCGCGACGGCATCGTCGACGTCGTCCGCCGGCGCGGAGCTCGCCAGGCCGCGGCCACGCGGAAGGCCGGTAAGAAGTGATCGCCGGCATCCCGACGCAGCGCGTCTACCAGGACGCGGCGAGCCAGGCGGTCGAGGCCGCCTTCTTCGAGGCTGGGCAGAACCGGCTGCTCGTGAAGAAGCCCACCGGCACCGGCAAAACGGTCTGGTTCGCCGGCCTGCTGAAGCGCCTGGCGCCCTGGCTCGAGACGTTCAAGGCCAGGGGCGAGCAGCGCGGCGCGACGATGTTGGTCATCGCGCACCGCGAGGAGCTGCTCGACCAGGCCGCGGAGAAGATCACCCGCGCGAACAAGGGGCTGATCGTGACGATCGAGCAGGGCGATCGCCACGCCAGCCGCTACTCCGACGTCGTCGTCGCATCGATCCAAACGCTGCAGGCGATGAAGTTCAAGCGGCTGCTGCGGCTGCTGAAGCATCACACCTTTCGGATCGTCATCGTCGACGAGGCGCACCACGCCGCGGCCAAGAGCTACCGCACGGCGCTGGCGATGCTCGGCTTTCTGCCGAAGGCGGACATCACCGAAGGCCAGGACATCGAGGCGGCGACGCATGACGACGTGCTCGAGATGGAGCAGGCGCTCGCCGGCTGGGACGAGCAGGCGCCGAAGGATCGCGTGCTGATCGGCGTCACCGCGACACCGAACCGATCGGACGCGGTCGGCCTGGGCTGCGTCTTCCAGTCGATCGCCTACAGCTACCCGCTGAAGCAGGCGATCGAGGACGGCTGGCTCACGCCGATCGTGCCGTGGGTCGTCGAGACAGCGACGTCGCTCGACAACGTCCACATGGCGCGCGGCGACTTCAACCAGCGCGAGCTCGCCGAGGCGGTCAACAACGATCCGCGCAACGCGATGGGCCTGGCCGCCTGGCGCGAGCACGCGGACGGCCTGCCGACGATCGGCTTCACCGTCGACGTCGCGCACGCGCACGCGCTGGCGGACCTGTATAGCAACGCCGGCATCCGAGCGGTCGCCATCAGCGGCGAGACACCGAAGGAGGAGCGGCGCATCCTGCTGCGGCAATACCGCGAGGGCCAGGTCACCGTCATCTTCAACTGCATGGTCCTAACCGAAGGCACCGATCTACCGCTGACCGCGTGCATCCTGCACTACAAGCCGACGAGCTCGGCGACGCTCTACGAGCAAATGACCGGCCGCGGGCTGCGGACGCATCCCGACGATCCGGCAGGTCCGGCCAGGCTCGAGGCGATCGCCCGCGGCGACCGCATCATCAAACCGGACTGCATCGTCATCGACCTGGTCGACGTCGCGCGCCGGCACTCGCTGATGGCGGCGCCGGTGCTCTACGGGCTGCCGCCGTCCCTGGTCGTCAAGGGCAAGGAGATGCGACAGGTCGAGCGCGAGCTGCAGGAGATTCTCGACCGGCATCCAGGGCTCAACATCGACGGCGCGCGGCTGACGCTCGAGCAGCTCCGCGCGAAGGCGTCGACGTTCGACATCTGGAACGTCAACAACCTGGGCGCCTTCGGCGCTGGGCGGGCGCTCAACTGGATCCGCGCCGGCGCTGAAGACTTCCGCCTGATCTATCCCTGGGCGGACGGCACGGAGACGCTGCAGGTCGTCAAGGATATGCTCGGCCACTACGAAGTGATCTGCACGCTGCGGCCCCGCGACGGCGCCGGCCCCCCGCGGCAGCGCACCCTGGCGACGCAGGTCGTCAGCGCGGACGCCGCGGCGGGCCTGGCCGAAGCGTTCGTCCTGCAGGAGCGGCGATCGACGATGAAGATCATGGGGAAAGATGAACCCTGGCGGCTGCGGCCGGCCACGCCGAAGCAGCTCGGGCGACTCCGGATGATCGGCGCGCCGATCAAGAAAGGCATGACCGCGGGCGAGGCGTCGACGCTCATCGATCAGTTCACCAACCGGCGAGGAGGACGCTGATGCCCTGGATGATTCTCACCCCGCGCGAGACGGAGAGCGTCTTCGCGCACGGCGCCGGCAAGAGCGCCATCGTCAAGCTACTGCAGGAGAAGCTCGACCCGCTGACCGGCGAGATGGAGCTCACCGAGCGCGAGCTCGAGGACGTGCGGCGCGCGGCGCCACGTTGGAAAGGCGCTTTCGCCGACGCGCTGCAGGCGGTCCTTTCGGCGGCTGATCGCCACTCCTAATTGTGGGCTTGCGATCGAGGAGCGGACTGACTGATAAAGATGCGGCCGGCGTCTGGAACACGCCGGCCGCAACAACGCGCGTCACCGTGAGGGACCACGGAGACAGGCGGCTCGCAAGGGCCGATTATCCCCTGCCTCGTTCTCCCCTCAAGACGCGATCCGCTTCGGGCTCGAGAGCACGCTCGCCATCGGGAGCCCGTCGACTGAACGCAACCCAGCAACCGGGAAGGCGCAAAGCTGGGAGGGTGGAGCCCGAGGCTCAGAGCCCGCGAGGGAGGCCGCGCGACGGCCCGCAAGTCTGAGCCATCGACCGGGACGTCGTCGCGTCACCGGCCGGCCTGCGACGGGACAGCGGTATACCTGGCTGGTCATCGTCGTCGGAAGGGGCTGCTCCTCAAATGGGGAGCCCTCTGCCTGCTCCGGAACCCCACGGTGCCCTGGCTGGAACACAGGAGTGATAGATGGCTGATGAAGCAAAGGCGGCAACACTGAAGAAGCTGGTCGCACTACAGGCCAAGCTGACCGAGCTCGGCGAGCAGCAGATGGCGGTCGTCGACGAGATGGGTAAGCTCCTGGCCGGCGGGCCAGGCATCGGCGCGATCCTGAAGCAGCTCGAGGCGCACTTCTCGACCTGCTGGCGCGTCCGCTACGGCAGCGACTACGCCTTCAACTTCGCCAAGGACGTGCCGCAACTGAAACGGTTGATCCGGATCCTGGGCGTCGAGGAGCTCGAGCGCCGGATGCTCAACTACTGCCGCAACGCGGACGGCTACCTGGTGAAAGCGCGGCACCCGTTCGGCCTGTTCGTCTCGCGCGTCAACGACTACGCCGACGTCGCACAAGCCGGCGGCGAGCTCGAGCTCGAGCTGCTCGACGAGGCGAACCAGACGAGTCGCATGCTCTCGACGATGCGCGCGGCCGGCGTCGGCGGCAAGAAGTGACGCGCCGCGGGAGCGCACCGGCGCCGGAGGAGAGCGAGCGCACGCTGCCCAACAACCTCGAGGCCGAGCGCAGCGTGCTGGGCGCCATCATCCTGCATAACGATGCTTACGAGAAGATCGCCAAGACGCTGAGCGGCGCCGACTTCTTCCGCCAGGCGCACCGCATGGTGTTCGACGCGATCGAGCGGCTGCTCGAGCATCCGGATGGCAGCGTCGACCTGGTCACACTGAAGGAGGAGCTCGGGAAGACCGGCGACCTGGACGAAGCCGGCGGGCCGGCCTACATCTCGGCGCTCATCGACGGCGTGCCGCGGTCGACCAACATCGAGCACTACGCCAGCATCGTCCGCGAGAAGGCGATCCTGCGCCGGCTGATCATGGCGACGAATCGGATCCTCTCGGCGGCCTACGCCGCGGAGCAGCCGGCGGCGGAGATTCTCACGCTCGCCGATCGCGCGCTGGTCGACATCCAGGCGGACGCGATCGGCGGCAACATGCAGAGCCTCGCGCGCTCGAGCGGCGCCTACATGGACGTGCTCGACAAACGCATCGCCAACAAGGGCGCGCTGACCGGGCTGCCGACTGGCTTCCGCGACATCGACACGATCACGATGGGCTGGCAGCGCAAGGACTCGATCGTCATCGCGGCCAGGCCGTCGATCGGGAAAACGGCTTTCGTGCTGAACACGGCGCGGACGATCGCCGAGAGCGGGTATCAGGTCGCGTTCTTCAGCCTCGAGATGCGGCGCGAGCTCCTGCAGGACCGGCTGCTGGCGGACCTGTCAGGCGTGCCGTCGACGCTGCTGCGCGGCGGCTACGTCTTCGGCGAGCAGAACGAGGCGGTCGTCGCCGGCCTGAACCGCATGGCGGCGATGGGGCTGCACATCGACGACACCAAGGGCCGGAACGTCGAGGAGATACGCGCGGAGTGTCGCCGGCTCAAATCCGAGCATAGCCTGGACGCGGTCATCATCGACTACGTGCAGCTCATGGCCGGCAGCCTGGCGCGCCGCGGCGCCACGCGATCCGAGGAGCTGACCGACATCAGCCGGCGGCTCAATATCATGTTCGGCGAGCTCGACGTCGCCGGCCTGATCCTCTCGCAGCTCTCGAGGGCGAGCGAGTCGAGGCCGGATCCGCGGCCGAAGCTGTCGGACCTGCGGGAAAGCGGCGCGCTCGAGCAGGATGCGGACGTCGTCGGCTTCCTGCACCGGAAGAACCACAAGGAGGAGGGGCTCACGCAGTTCATCGTCGAGAAGGCGCGCAACGGCCCGACCGGGACCATCAACCTGCTGCTGCAGCGGGACATCACCCGATTCAGCGACTACGACGGCCCCCCGCCGGCGGAGCCCGTCGAGGCGCCGGAAGTCAAGAAAGCGCGCCAGGTGTCATTTATCAACCAGGCGCGCCGAAACCGTTGACCTTTCGCAACTTGTTAGTAAGAATACGAGGCCCGCATGATCTACATCGGCATCGACCCCGGCAAAGGCGGCGGCATCGCGGCGCTGGACGACGCCGGCGACGTGCTCGACTTCTTCAAGATGCCGGCTGACACCTTCGGGCTCGTCGACGCGGTCGGTCACATCCTGGCGCTGCGGTCAGTCAACGGGCCGGCGACGGCGATGCTCGAGCAGGTCTGGACGTCGCCGCAGATGGGAGTCGTCTCGGCTGGCACGTTCATGCGAGGCTACGGCCGGCTCGAGGGCGTCCTGGCCGCGGCGCGCATCCCGGTGCTGCTCGTCGTTCCGGTGAAGTGGCAGAACGCGATGGGCTGCCGGACGCACGGCGACAAGAACATCAGCAAGGCGCGAGCGGCGGCCCTGTTCCCCGCGCTGAAAATCACGCACGCGAACGCCGACGCGCTGCTCTTGGCGGAGTATGGGCGCCGGCTCGCGGCGAGCAAGCGGTAACTCGGAAACGGAGGCAGAGATGGCAAAGCGACCGAAGGGTAAGAAGAAGGACAAGCCGGCCAGCAAGAACCGGCACAACGCGCCGCGCAAGGGCGCCGGCGGCGCGAAGGCGGCGCGCAAACCGCGGACGCGGCAGCCGCGGCAGGCGGCGCTGATCGAGGACGCGCGCATCGGCCCGCTCGACAAAATCGCCAGCGCGATCGGCGACTGCCGCGACAACATGAACGAGCTCCGGACGGAGGAGAAGGGGCATCTGCAGGTTGCGCGGAAGCTGATGCACCAATACGGCAAGAGCGTCTACAAGCACGCCGGCGTCGAGATCGTGCTCGTGCCTGGCGACGAGAAGGTCCGCGTCCGCGTGCTGAAGGACGAGGGCAGCAGCTCGAGCTCGGGCAGCGACGATGCCGGCGACAACAACGAAGCGCCGGACGCCGGCGACAGCGGCGACGGCGAAGCGGCGGGCGAGGAGTAGATCGATGGTGAAGCGCGGTGTGTCCCGTATCCCGTCCGAGGTCGAGCCTATGGTGCTCGGCAACTACACGCTGACAGCGACCGGGCTCAAGATCAAAGGCAAGCCGACGATCGAGGAGCACGAGCGGGTCGGCGTCTTCATCAAGGGGGCACATCGCGCTTCGGGCTTCTGGCTCGCCGACTGGCTGCGCTACGGCGAGACGCGCGAGGACTGGCAGGAGCGCATCGACCAGGTCGCGCACATCACCGGCCTGAGCGAGAAGCGGATCAAAAACATCCGAGCGGTCGGCGGCATCGAAGAATCCCGCCGGCGGGACGATGTCGAGTTCGGGCTGCACGAGGTCGTCGCCGGCATGAACCCGCGCGAGCAAAGCGAGTGGCTCGATCGCGCGGCATCGGAGGGCTGGGACCGGCGCGAGCTCCGGCTGAACATCCGAGCGGCGAAGCGGACGCGCGTCATCGAAGGCCAGGCGCGGCTCGAAGGGAAGTATCGCGTCATCTACGCAGATTTCCCCTGGCTCTATTCGCAGCAGACGCCAGCCGGCGCACAAGCCAACTACGCCGGCATGACGGTGGAGGCTGGCATGGAGCTGCCGGTCAAGGCGCATAGCTACCCGAATAGCGTGCTGTTCTTCTGGACGACGGCGCCGATGCTCCTCGAGAACCCTGGACCGCGCGAGCTCATTCACGCCTGGGGCTTCACGCCGAAGACGCAAATCGTGTGGGACAAGGTCGACCATCACGTCGGCAGCTACGTGTCGGTGCGGCACGAGCTCCTGATCATCGCCACGCGGGGAAGCTGCACACCCGATCGCCCCACTCCGATGCAGGACAGCGTCGTCACCGAGCGGCAGCGCGGCGAGCACTCGGCGAAGCCGGAGACGTTTCGCAAGATCATCGAGCGCATGTATGACGGCCCTTACCTCGAGCTGTTCGGGCGCGAGAAGGTCAAGGGCTGGGACGTCTTCGGCAACGATGCGCGCCTATGGGCGGAGCAGGCGGCGACGGCATGACACGCTGCGCCTGGTGCGACGAGGCGGGCGTCGTCCAGGCGCTCGAGCTCGCCGGCATCGTGTGCTACTGCGCGCGGCACGCGATCGCGCGAGCGCGCCAGGTCGCCGAGCAGCGGCAGACGCAAGGGCGGAAGCCAGGCTCGACGCTGCTACTGCGGAACGATACCGATTGGTTCGGCATCCTGGGCGAGCTCGCCTTCGCGCGACGGTTCGATCTGCCGGTGCGGTTCAAGGACGAGCCCCTGGGCGACAAGGGCATCGACTTCATCACGCCAGGCGGGACGGTCGACGTGAAGACCGGGCAGGTCGGCTACACCGATTTCTTCGTGCCGGCGAGCAACGCGCTGCGCGCGGACCTGTATGTCGTCGCGCGCTACGGCGAACGCCAGGGCGTCGAGCTCGCGGGCTGGTGCCGGCGCGCCACGCTGCAGGCGGCGCCGATCCGGTCGATCAAGGCGCGGCGGTCGTCCATCATCACGCCGACGCGCATCGTGCGCGCCGAGCAGCTCGAGGCGATTCCAGCGATCGAGACGGTCATCCGGCCGCCGGCGATCGCGTGCTCGCTGCCGATGTTGACGGCGGACGAGATTCAATGGTGAGGGTATGACGAAAGACGAAGCTGAAAAACTGATCGAGACGATCCGGAGCCTGATGGTTCAAGAGGACCGGCAGGTCATCGCCGGCGGCCGGCGCGCCGGCAAGATGCTCGAGCTCGGCGAGCAGAAGGCGAACGGCAAGGCGCTGACGATGGACCGCGCGCTGGTCGAGGGCACGGACAACACCGGCGGCCATCTGAAGCCGTTCGAGCTGCCCGAGCTCGAGGCGCTCTATCAGCAGTTCAAGGGCCGGCTGATCGAGGAGTGCGCGATCGATCCGACGCTGCTGCATCTGCTGACCACGCGGCCGGAGATTGTCGTCGAGGTCGAGCGCAACGTCGTCGAGCTCGATGGCTCGAGCCTGCGCGGACGCATCGCCACGGTCGCCGCGGCCGGCTACCTGGCCGAGCCTCGACGCGCGGCGGACATCCGGAAGCAGATGGAGCGCACCGGGCCGGCGGTCAACACCGGCGATCTGAGCAAGGCGCTGAAACTGATGCAGCGCGATGGCCTGATCGTCAATGATTCAGACTTCTGGACCCTGGCGCCTGGCGTCAAGGTCACCGAGCGGACACTCGAATCTCGATAGGAGCAGCACATGGATCTGCAGGACACGATCGAACAGCTCGACGCGACGACTCAGCTGAGCGGCGAGCGCATGCTGAAATATTTCGCCTTCAAACACCTGCCGCCGGCGCTGCAGGAGACGAGCGCCGGCTTCGCGCGCCTGGCGTGCGACATCGTCAACGGCACGGAGAGCAGCGCGGAGCGGACGGCCGGCCTGCGGAAGCTGCTCGAGGCGAAGGACTGCATCGTTCGCGCGAAGCTCGGATAGATGGACGGCCTGGGGCTCGAGGAGGAGCTCGAGGAAGACGGGCCGGCGGACGTCGACGCGGACCTTGTCGGCTGACTTGTTGACAACAACTCTATCGTCGTGTATGCTCTCGCCCGGAACATCTTCAAGGAGAGCAGACGATGACTAACGCACTGATTCCGCGGATCGCTCGGGCGCTCGATTTCATGGTCGCTGTTCACGCTGAAGTCAGCAACAACGATCGGGCGTCTATCCTCTCAGCCGCTCGCGCCGAGCTCGACACCATGACGCACGCGGAAGTCAGCGCGCTGCGGGCGAGTGCCTTCGCCCTAGCTGCGATGTGCGAGACGCGGCTGCTCGACATCGTCGCGCAGATCGAGAGCAACGGCGAGGGCTCAGGCGACGCGGCGACGGTGGAACCGTGAGCCTACAGGACGCGCTAGCGGGCCGCAACGTCGTCGCGCGCTGCACGTTTGGCCGCGTCGACTACGAGCTGCTCGACACCGGCCGCGTGCTCGAGTGGCGGCACATCGGCAAGGGACTGCGGCGCGAGCTCGGGCCGGCCTACTGGCTGAACGAGTCGACGCTGCGCTGCGTGCGCGAGGAGCTTGAGCGCCGGCGCGCGATGGACTTCGGCGCCTACTGCTGGGCGATGGCCGCGAGGACGCTATGAACAAGCGCAGGCGCTACCTGGCGAAGCGGCGGCGCTCAGATCAACGCTGGGCTCGCCGGATGTTCGAGAGTATGGTCCGGCGCTACGGCTTCTGTCCGAAGTGCGGCAACCATCCGATGAATCCGCTGCCGACGTGTTCGCGCTGCGGCTGGCTCGCCGGCGTTCCGGTTCTCCGAGAGCCCTACATGGGCGCGCTGAATCCGAAGGTGCAATCGTGACCACACCGAGCGCCGCGCAGGTCGCCAGCTTCTACCCTGACATCCGGCAGCCGCCACACCCCTACTACGAGCTGAAGAACCGGAAGCAGGACTCGCACTTCCCGCCTGGCGAGTCGGCCGAGTTCTACGCGCCGTTCATCGCCTACTTTGAGGAGCGGCTGCAGACCGCGGAGGCGCAGCGTCGACGCTACCAGAAGAAGCTCAACGGCCCCGGCGCGCACACCTTCAAGCTGGCAGCGGACGGCTGGCGCCTGGCGCTGCGGACGGCGCGCATGCGGCAGGAGAAGGCCATCGACCGCGCGATCGTCGCCGAGCAGCCTGGCCGTCCGCCGTTCGAGTGGGACGACGAGGAGCCCGCGGCGCCGGCGCAGCCATCGTCCGAGCTCGAGCGCGCAGTCCAAACTACATTGTTCTGATGCAGTTTCAAATCCCGCCGGCGGGATAAGTTCGACATTCGGCCAACAACTCGGCTATCCTCTTGTCCGTGTCGAAGCGGACCCCAGCCAAAAAGCGCGCCAAGTCTCGGAGGGCGCCAGCTCCATCGGTGCCGGCCGTTCCTGACGATGGCCTGCAGCCGCAACAGCGGGCGTTCCGCCTGCTCTACCTGGCGAACGGCTTCAACGGGACCGCGGCATACCGGGAGACACACCCCGACGTCAAGGACGACAACGTCGCCTGTGCTGCGGCATCCAGGGCGTTAAGGTCTGTTAGCATCCGGGCGTTCCTACAGCCGAAGCTCGAGGCGGCCTGGCAGCCTTACCAGATGGGGGGCGAGGAGGCGCTGGCGCGCGTCGCCGAGCTCGCCGTCGACGACAGCGATAGCCGCGTCCGCTTGGCGGCGTTGAAGGTCATCCTCGAGCAGAGCGGCAAGCTCAAATCCATACCAGACAGCATCGACGCGCTGGCGCAGGCGCTGCGAGACGACCAGAAGGCGCACGCGGAGGTGTGATGGTGCTCCTGCTGTTCCAGCTCGCGCTGCCGAACCTCTCGCTGACGCCAGGCGTCGCCCGCGGGCTGAGCACGTCGACGATCTGCTCGACGCGCTGGGGGCACGATCGCCGGCACGTCACCGAGGCGATGAAGCGCGAGGTCGCCAGGCGCTACGGCATGCGGCGCTCGAGCATCAAGGCCGCGGGCGCCGGCCGCTGCTGTGAGTTCGACCATCTCATCTCGCGCGAGCTCGGAGGGGCGGACGACGTCAACAACCTCTGGCCGCAGCCCTGGGCTGAGGCACGCCAGAAGGACGCGCTCGAGAACCGGCTGCACCGGGCGGTCTGCACTGGCCGGCTGACGCTCGAGGCCGCGCAGCTCGGGATTGCGACCAACTGGCCGGCGGCCTATCGGCTGATTCACTGAAATGAACACGAAACACAAGGCGCCGATGAACTACGCGGAGAGCTGGGCGCTTCGGCGCGCACGCTATCCGCCGACAGGGACCAGGCCGCATCGCTGGAAGAACGCTTTTACAGAGGTTGACCATTCGGCCAAAGTAGGCGAAAAGCCCCGCCAAATGAACAATGCTCACCGTCTGGATAGAACGGCTTGAGCGAGCAGGGCTGGCTCACCGAGCAGGTCCGTCGATGGAAGCTCGACGCGCGCATCTACGTGCGCGAGTGCCTAGGCGCCAGGCCGGACGAGTGGCAGGACGAGGCGCTGCGGCTGGTATCGAACCCGGAGACGCGCCGGCTGGCGTTCAAAGCCTGCAAGGGACCAGGGAAGACGGCGGTCCTGGCCTGGATCATCCTCTGGTTCCTGACGTGCCACTACGAGAGCAAGATCGGCTGCACGTCGATCACCGAAGCGAACATCGACACAAATCTCTGGCCGGAGCTCCTCAAGTGGATGAACCGCTCGAGGTTCATGCGCGCGGCGTTCACCTGGACCAAGAGCTCCGTCACGCGGAAGGGCAACGAAAACTGGTTCGCGGTCAAACGCACCTGGCCGAAGTCAGGTGACGCGCAACAGCAGGCGGACGCGCTCGCCGGCCTGCACGCGGACGACGTCATGTTCGTGCTCGACGAGAGCGGCGGCATCCCGCAGGCGGTCATGGTGACGGCGGAGGCGGTGCTCTCGACCTACGTCCTGGGGCATCGCGCGATCGTCGTCCAGTCCGGCAACCCGACGCATACGACCGGCCCGCTGCACCGCGCCTGCACCATCGACAAACATCTCTGGCACCTGATCACGATCACCGGCGACCCCGACAACCCGAAGCGAAGCCCGCGCATCTCGCTTGAGTGGGCGCGCGAGGAGATTGCCAAATACGGCCGTGACAATCCCTGGGTGCAGGTTAACGTGCTCGGCGAGTTTCCGCCATCGTCGATCAACTCGCTGCTCGGCATCGAGGAGGTCAACGCGGCGATGGCGCGGCATCTCCGCATCACGGAATACGAATGGGCGCAGAAGCGCCTGGGCGTCGACGTCGCGCGCTTCGGCGACGATCGCACGGTCATCTTCCCGCGCCAGGGGCTCGCCAGCTTCCGGCCGGTCATCATGCGGAACGCGCGGACGACGGACATCGCGGCTCGGGTCATGCGCGCCGGCAACCGCTGGGGCGCCGAGCTCGTGCTGGTCGACGATACGGGCCATTGGGGGCACGGCGTCATTGACAACCTGAGCACGGTCGGCTATCCGGCGCTGCCGGTGAACTACGCGGGCAAGGCGAACGATCCCCGCTACAAGAACAAGCGCGCGGAGATGTGGCTCGAGGGCGCCGAGGCGATCAAGAATGGCGCGGCGCTGCCGAACCTGCCGGAGATGGTCGGCGAGCTCACCGAACCGACATACACGTTCGCCGGCGGCGTCTTCATCCTCGAGGAGAAGGACCAGATCAAGGCGCGCATCGGCCGATCGCCGGACCTGGCGGACGCCTACATGCAGACCTACGCGATCCCTGACCTACCGGGCGGCATGATGGAGAAGCTGCAGCGCGGACGCGGGCAGCGGGCGCTGCGGGACTTCGATCCTTACGCAACGGAGGAGGTCGGGCGCGCGGAGAGCGATCGCTTCGACGACGGCGGCAACTGGAACCCACTCGAGACGAGGTAACGCATGGCGAAGAAGAAGACAGCAGCGAAGGAGTTCGTGCCGGCGGCGGTCCTGACGCTCGAGGGCTGGCCGACGATGCACACGCAGCAGCGCGAGGCGGTGAAGATTTGGCTGCGGGACCAGCTTCATCGGCTCGAGCGGAGCGAGATCGGCCGCGACGACAACGAGCTCGGCGAGGCGATCGCCGATCGCTACCGGGCGCGGCAACTGTTTCCGGTGCCGGACGCGGTCAAGGCGGCGAAGCGGCAGCGGCGGCGGGCGAGCTGATGCCGGAAGTCATTCCGCCTGGCTACGAGATACTCCGGACGCCGGCGAAGCTGGCGATCGTCGGGCCGGACATCCGGACGGAGAACCTCGATGCACGCTGGATCGACGGCCGGCGCTGGCTGCTGCTCGCGGACTTCAGCTTCGCCAGCAAGCGGCTCGAGCGCATCGTCACCGTCAAGGCCGGCGAGGAGACGGACTTCGCCAGCATCCCGAAGATCCTGCAGAACATCCTGAGCCCGACCGGACCCTACGGGAAGGCCGCGGTGCTGCACGATCATGCGTATCGGACGCCAGGCTTCTGCTCGAGGCCGGACGCTGATGCGCTGTTCCTCGAGGCGATGGAGGCGCTCGGCGTCAATTGGTTCACGCGGCACCTGGTCTACGCCGGCGTCCGCGTCGGCGGCTGGGCGAGCTACAAGGGGGGCATGTGAAGACGCAAGCAGAGGCGAAGAAGGCGATTCTCGCGGCGCTCGAGCGCATGCCGGCGGAGGCGTTCGGCTACCTGGCGCTCTCGATGCGCGCCAGTGCCATGACGCAGGGCGGGCTCACGCAGGTCTGGCCGGACGGCATCGGCGGCTTCACCGGCGCATCACGCGAGGCGATCGCCGCGGCGCGCTCGGCGGCCGATGCCTACGTCGAGGCTGAATCGTGATCCTGTTCAGCCAGGCGCAGCTCGATGCACACATCGCCAAGGTGCTGCCGATGATTCCCGCCGGCGACAACAACGCGATCATCGGCACCACGGACGACACCGGCGCGCAGGTCGTGCTCACGGTGAAGTTCAAGAGCGAGGACGATCGTCGACACTTCAGCGTCAACGCAGTCGGCCGGCACGAGTGGACCGGCGACAACAGCGTCGGCGCTTCCCTGATCTATTCGTGGCGAACCTAAAGGAGATCCTCATGGGCACCCTCGAGAACCTGCTGCAAGCTCGCGCGCTGATCGACCAGGCGATCAAAGACATCGGCACGGTCGTCGTGCCGCCGGCAGCGAACCCGCTCATCACCAACGGCGCCGAGCTCGACCAGGCGCTCGCCATCTCACCGGCCGGCGCGGTGCTGACGCTGGCGAAGGACTTCAGTAACACGCTCTCGCGGACGCTGCTCAAGCCGGTCACCCTGCAGTCGGAGCTCGCCGGCAGCTCGCGCATGACGCGCGGCGAACCGGCGCCGGCGTTCCTGGGCGGGCTGAAGCTGGCGGCGGACGACATCACGCTGCGCGGCATCGAAGTGCGGCACCAGGATCCGCTCGCGCGCATCATCACGCTGGCCGGCAACCGGCCGACGCTCGAGCGCGTGCGCGTGCTCGGCGATCCGACCAACGGCGCCCGGTGCGGCATCGTCGCCAACGGCGGCGCGATGAAGATCACCGGCGCCTACATCGCCGACATCTTCACGCGCGGCGAGGACACACAAGCGATCTGCGCCTGGGATATGAACCCCGGCATGTGGATCGAGGACTGTTACCTCGAGGCGGCCGGCCAGTCGATCATGCTCGGCGGCGGCGACTCCTCGAGCGAGGCGCGCATGCCGCGGGACGTCACCATCAAGGGCTGCACGCTGACGAAAAACCCGGCCTGGTTCGAGGCCGCGCGCCACATCCAGATCAAGACCGCGCTCGAGTTCAAGGCGTGCATCGGCGTCACCGTCGACAACTGCGTGCTCGAGTATGCCGGCACGTCGGCCGGCCAGGGCGGATATCTGATCGTGGCGACCGTTCGCAACCAGGACGGACACGCGCCCTGGTCCGCGATCAAGAACGTGCTGATCACCAACTGCCGCGGCGGGAAGGCGGGCGGCATCGTCACCCTGCTCGGCCAGGACAACAATTACCCGAGCGGCGTGCTCGACGGCTTCCAGCTCCGCGCGAGCTCGTTCACCGAGATCGATCCGAAGGGCATCACCGGCGGCGCGGGCCGGCTGTTCACCTTCGACCGCGCGCCGGCGCACGTCACGATCGCCGGCGTCTCCGTCGTCGGGCAGAACATCGCGGCGAAAGGCTATTTCTCCGGACAGCCGCCGACGAAGCTGACGATCATCAACGTCACGCTGCCGCCGGCGACCTACGGCTGGAAGATCGACGCCGGCGGCATGGGCGTCGCCGCGCTGCGCGCCTACGCGCCGGACGCCATTCTCGACAACTCACTCTGAAAGGACCGCATGAAGGACCAGATCGAACCGCAGGCGCTCGCCATCCACCACTCGCCGGACGTCCGGAGCTGGCCGGCGACGGTCAGCATCACGGCCATCCATGAAACCCCGAGCGGCGGCTTCGAGCTGTTCTTCGATCGGCCGATCCCCGACTCGTGGAAGTGGCCGAGCAATCCCAACGTGCCGAGCGAGAACTTTCAATACACGGTCTGGTTCGGGGCGCGCATCGCCGGCGCCTGGCACGCGGCCGGCTTCGTCCAGATGTGGCAGGGGCGCGACTTCAAGCGGTCGCTGCCCCCGCTGTTCCAAGACGTCGACGGCGCGCCAGGCTACACGCGGCTGTGGGGCGACGTCCGGCAACTGTGGGGCGAGCTCTCGACCTACACGCCGGTGCCTGGCGACGCGCTGATCATCTTCGTGACGGCCGGCAACGGCCGGCTGACCGATGGCGTCTCGAGCGTCGCCGAGCGCAGCAACATCGTGCTGTTCCCGATCACGGCCAACGACAGCGCGATCGCCACCTACCAGGACCAGGAGCCCCCAGCCATGAACAATCTCGATGTCGTTCGACGTGTGAAGGCGGAGCTCGAGGCGGCCGGCGTCGACCTGGCCGGACCGTGCGGCGCGCTGCAGATCACCAACCGCGTCGCGCTGGCGCTCGGCGCCGGCCTGCTGCAGAAGGCGACCGGCAACAACTGCAACGGGCGCGCGGTCGACTACATCGTCTTCCGCGGCGGGCCGGCGGTCGACATCCTGGGCGATGCCGGCGGCGCCAACATCCCGCAATGGAGCGAGGACACGGACCCGACGCTGCTCGCGCGCTGGGCTCCGCCGTTCCCGCTCGAGGCCGGCGGCGGCGATCCGCCACCGCCTGGACACACCGATCCCCCGTCGACGCCGGTCGACGTCCTGGGCCGGCTGCAGCATCTCGAGCAGATGGTCCTGGCGCTGACGGACAACCAGGCGGCGATCGAGACGATGAACGCGAAGCGGTTCGACCTGCTGATGGCCGCGATCACCAAACACCCCGGCTACACCGGCACCGTGGCGATCCGCTACCTGGGCACCGGCCAGATCGAGCTGACGCCCAAGCCATGACGATCCGCGCCGCAACGCCGGCGGACACGCCGGAGCTCCTACGGATGGCGCGCAGCTTCCTCGAAGCGACGCCCTACGGCCGGCTGTTCAAAGCGACGCCCGACAGCCTCGAGGCGCTGGTCGGGCTGCTGTTCTCCTTCGGCGACCAGGCGACGATCCTGGTCGCCGAGGACGCCGGCTTCGTCTACGGCATGCTGGCGATCGTGGCGTCGCCGCATCCGTTCAACGGCAAGCAATACGCCGACGAGGTTGTCTGGTGGGTGGACCCCACGGCAAGGGGCGCAGGGCTCGCTGGCCCCAAGCTATTGCGCTGCGCGGAAGATTGGGCTAGGGCGCGCAACTGTTACATGGTAAAAATGGTCGCGCCGTTCGGCTCAACCGTTGGCGGCTTCTACGAGCGGCTCGGCTACACCCCGATTGAAACGGCTTACGCGAAAACCCTGGGAGGCGAGTAGATGGCGGCGTTTACCGCGGCACTGATCGGCCTGGCGCTCGCCGGCGGGCTGGCGGGCGGCAAGGCGCTGGCGTCCAAGGGCCAGGACGACGGCGCGAGCTCGGGCCGGTCGCCGCATGCGACGCTCGGCGGCGGCGACACTCCGCCGGCCGCTCCGCCGAGCCTGGCGCTCACCGGCAGCAACGCGGCCGTCAGCGCATCGAACGCGGCAGCCAGGCAGCGGAAGAAGGCCGGCGCCGGCAACCTGCTCAACGGGCCGATCGTCAACCAGGCGGGCACCGCGGCGGCGCCGGCGCCGAAGACGCTCCTGGGCTACTGATGGCGACCTACCGCGATCCCAACGATCGGCGCGTCCGCTACGAGAAGCTGCGCGATGCACTGTTCAGCGAGCGCGCGAGCGGCTTCGATCAGCACTGGCGCGAGCTCGGCGACTGGACGATGCCGCGGCGCACGCGGTTCTTCGCCGGCGACCGCAACCGCGGCGACAAGCGCAACCAGAACATCATCAACTCGACGGCGCGGTTCTCGGCGCGCACGCTCTCGAGCGGGCTGCACGCCGGCCTGACGTCGCCGGCGCGTCCCTGGATGAAGCTCACCACGCCGGACCCGAAGCTGGCGCAGTTCAAGCCGGTGCAGGAGTGGCTGCACGTTGTCACGGAGATGATGCTCACCATCTTTGCGACATCGAATCTCTACAACGTGCTGCCGCTCGTGTATCTCGACATGGGCATCTTTGCGACCGCGGCGATGTCGATCGTGCCGGACAGCCGCGATCTGTTTCGCGCCTACAGCTATCCGCTCGGCAGCTTCGCGCTGGGCCAGGACGATCGCGGCCAGGTCAGCACCTTCGTGCGCGACTACGAGCTGAGCGTCGAGCAGCTCGTCGAGCAGTTCGGCGTGCAGGCGGACGGCCGGACGATCGACTGGACCAACATCTCGCTGCACGTCAAAACCCTGTGGGACAACGGCGATTACCAGCAGCGCGTCGAGGTCTGCTGGATGGTCAAGAAGAACGAGAGCGCCAACAACCGGCGGCTCGAGTCGAAGTATCTGCCGTTCTCGTCCTGCCATTGGGAGAAGGGCAGCGAGGAAAAGAAGTTTCTCCGCGAGAGCGGCTTCCAGACGTTCCCCTGCATGACGCCGCGCTGGGACATCACCGGCGAGGACAGCTATGGCACGGACTCGCCAGGCATGATCGCGCTCGGCGACATCAAGCAACTGCAGATCATGGAGAAGCGGAAGGGCCAGGCGATTGCGAAGGCCGTCGATCCGCCACTCAAGGGACCGAGCTCGCTGCGGACGCAGAAGACCAGCCTGCTGCCTGGCGATGTCACCTATGTGGATGTGCGCGACGGCCAGCAGGGGCTCAGCCCGATCCACGAGGTTCGGCTCGAGGGGCTGCGCTTCCTGATCGAAGACGGCGATCGCGTCATCTACCGGATTCAGCGCGCGTTCTACGAAGACCTGTTCCTGATGCTGGCGCGCGAGGGCGAGCAGGGCGGTCAGCCGATCACCGCGCGAGAGGTCGACGAGCGGCACGAGGAGAAGCTGCTCGCGCTCGGCCCGGTGCTCGAGCGGACGAACGACGAGCTCCTCGATCCGGTCGTCGATCGCGTGTTCCAGATGATGCAGGACGCCGGCATGGTGCCGCCGGCGCCGAAGGAGCTGCAGGGCGTCAAGCTGAAGGTCGAATACATTTCGATTCTCGCGCAGGCGCAGAAGCTCGTCGGCGTCACCGGACAAGATCGGTTCCTGCAGACGACGCTCGGCCTGGCCGAAGTCTTCCCCGAGGTCCGCAACAAGGTCGACGTCAACCAGGCGGTCGACAACTACGCGGAGATGCTCGGCGTCGATCCGCGGATCGTGCGCTCGACCGACGAGGCGAATCAGCGCACCGCGCAGCAGGCGCAGGCGCAGCAGGCGCAGGCCGATGCGGAGACGGCGGTCAAGGTCGCCAAGGCGACGCGCGACGCGAGCCAGGCGCCGGTCACCGGCGACAGCGCGCTGGCGGCGATGGTGCAGTCGGCGAGCGCCAACGCGCGCAACATTCCCCCGCAGGCGCGCGGCAGCGGGCCGGCTGCGGTCCCGAGTAACTGATGGAACCGAGAGCGCAGGTCAAGAACGCCGGCGATCCGCGGCAGGTCAAACGCGCCGGCCGCAAGGAACGCGAGCGCCAGGAGCTCGAGCAGGCGGCCGTCGTCCAGGTCATGGCGACGCCGGCCGGCCGCATCTTCGCCTGGTCGCTGCTCGAGCGCGCGGGCGTCTATGCGTCGGTCTTCCATCCGAGCGCGTCGCAGATTTACTACCTCGCCGGCCGGCAAGACTTCGGGCACGAGCTGATTGCGCTGCTGCTCGAGAGCGACGAGCGCGCGTATCAGCTCATGGAAGCAGAGGCTCGCGCACGGACGCGCCGCGAGAACGCGGCGACCGATGCCGCGCACACCAACAGCGTCACGCAGGGAGATGGCACCGATGGCAACGTCTAAAGATGGCGGCGACGCCGGCAAAGCTGGCGAGCAGAAGGCAGGCGACCAGGGCGCCGGCGGCAAGGAAACACTGACCGGCGACGAGGGCAAGAACACGCCGGCGCCGAAGGGCGACGAGAACGTCGACACCGGCGGCGACAAGCCTGGCGCAAAGGCGGGCGAGCAGAAGGACGGCAAGAGCGGCGACACCGGCGACAAGAAGGCGGACGAGGCTCAGAAGGGAAATGAGGGCAAGGACGGCGACCAGCCGAAGGCCCCCGACAAGTATGAGCTCAAGCTGCCGGACGATGCCGGCGACTACCTCGATGAGAGCGATCTGGCGCAGGTCGAGCGGGTGGCCCGAGCTAAGGGCTGGACGAACGAGCAGGCGCAGGCGAGCCTCGAGGAATACGCGGACAGCCTGGCGGCGCAGAGCCAGGCGTTTCGCGTCGAGACGGAGAAGGATCAGACCTACGGCGGCGACAACCTGGCCGAAACCCAGCGGCTCGCGCGGCTCGCACTCGACAAGGTGCGGCCGGCGAACACCGAGCAGGGGAAGGCGCTGCGTCGCATCCTGGCGAAGTCTGGTTACGGCAACAAGCTCGAGGTCGTCAGCTTCCTGGCGGACCTGGGCAAACTGATGGCCGAGGACAACCCCGGCGGATCGGGCGCAGGCAGCAAAGCGGGCGAGAAGTCGACCGCGGATCTGTTCTACGGCGAGACGTCGAAGGGCGAGTAGCTCGGACCATATTCTCGAGGGACACCATGCGATTCACTGGACTGTTGATCATCACCGCGATCGTCGCGCTGTTCACCGTGGACATCGGTGCAGCGTCGACGATCGCGCAGCACGCCACGCAGGGCGACGCGCTGCGCTACCTGGGGCTCGGCTTCGTCGTCTTCGGCGCGGCACTCGGCACCGGCAACCTGACGCTGGCGGATTGGGCGAAGCGCCTGGATCCGACCGGCAAGGTCGACAAGATCGTCGAGCTGCTCGCGCAGAAGAACGAGATTCTCGACGATATGGTCTGGCGCGAGGGCAACCTTCCGACCGGGCACCGGCTGACCGTTCGCACCGGGCTGCCGGCCGTCGCGTGGCGCCTGCTGAACCAGGGCGTCATCCCGAGCAAGTCGACCACCGCGCAGATCGACGAACAGACCGGCATGCTTGAGGCGTGGACCGAGGTCGACAAAGACCTGGCGCTGCTCAACGGCAACGTTGCCGCGTTCCGGCTCTCGGAGGCTCGCGCCTTCATCGAGGCGATGAGCCAGGAGTTCGGGCGCGTCCTGTTCTACGGCAACGGCGGCGCGGCGCCGGAGCAGTTCACCGGGCTGAGCGTGCGCTACGGCGCGAGCTCGGGCGCGATCGTCGACAACGTCATCAAGGCCGGTGGCTCCGGCTCCGACAACGCGAGCATCTGGCTCGTCGCCTGGGGCGAGGAGACGGTCACCGGCATCTTCCCGAAGGGCAGCAAGGCCGGCCTGATTCACGAGGACTACGGCGAAGTCACCGTCGAGATGGTCGCCGGCCTGCCGGGTGCGCGCATGCGCGCGTATCAGGATCGGTTCCAGTGGAAGGGCGGCATCGCGCTGAAGGATTGGCGCTACGTCGTCCGCATCTGCAACATCGACGTCAGCGACCTGAACGCGGCCAACGTCAAGACGCTGATCAACCTGATGGAGCAGGCGGTCGAGACGATCCCCGACTCGCTGGGCCGGCCTGTGTTCTACATGAACCGGACGATGCGGCGGTTCCTGCGGCGTGAGGCGCGCGAGTCGGTCGGCAGCGGCGGCGGGCTGACCTACGACAACTTCGACGGCAAGCGGATCCTGATGTTCGGCGACGTGCCGATCAAGCGCGCGGACCAGCTCCTCAACAGCGAGGCGCTCGTCCCGTAGTCATCGGCGCAGCGTTCACCGATCTGCCGGCATCGTCCGGCTTCACAGGAGACTGGAAAATGTTCATCGACGCACTTCTCAGGGTTTGCTCGGCGCAGGCGTTCACCGCTGCGGCCGTGTCGACCAGCTCGATCGACCTGGGCAACGTCACCCCGAAGCGACAGATCGGCACCGGCGAGCCGATGATCTTCGGCATCTCGATCGACGTCCTGCTCAACGCGACCAGCATGCTCGTCGAGGTCATCTCGGCGACCGATGCGGCGCTCACCGCGGGCATCCTCGTCCACAACTCGCGGACCATCCTGGCCGCGGACGCGACGGCCGGCGCGCTGCTCTCCATCGACGTGCCGGACGGCACCCCGACGCAGCGGTTCCTCGGGCTGCGTGTGACTCCGACCGGCGGCGCGGCGACCGTCACGCTGACGGCGCAGCTCATGCCGGCCAACCTGTGGAGCATCGGCTCGACCAACTACGCCAAGAACTTCAACGTCTAGGCGCAGCTCGAGCTCGAGGTTTCCGTTCGTTCACTCGGCGCCGGCGTCTCCTCTCGAGGCGCCGGCGGTTCTGTAGGAGAGCAGTCACATGGCGAAGAAAGCAGCAGCGAAGAAGACCGCGAGCGCGAGGAGCTCGAGCTCGAAGAAGCGCGACGACGGGCCGAAGGGTCCGGCGCTCGACACGAGCAACGGCACCGATGCCGCGGTCGACAAGCAGGCGGAGCAGGACGAGCAGGATCGGCGGAAGGCCGCGCACACCACGCTGCCGCCCCTGCCGGTCGTCCCGAATCCGCCCCCGCAGCCGGCGATGATCCCGGCCAAGCAGATCGAAGGGGCGAGCAGCCAGGCGCTCGATCCGGACGATCTGCCGGCCAACCGTCGCAGCACCTCCGGCACGATCCGCGTGCAGGCGAAGGCGATCGGCTACTACGACGACGTCATCCGTCGCGTCGGCGACGTGTTCGACATCGCCGACGAAAAGGCGTTTTCCGACAAGTGGATGCGGCGCGTGCCGACGTCCACCCCGGAGCGCGTCACCGGCAGCAACGCGGCGCTCGAGCGCAACAAGAAGGGCGAACCCGTCAACGAGCCCGCACCGGAGCCCCGCGGCGCCGGCCAGGACGTGCTCGGCGACTAGTCGACCGTGGTCCCGCGGCAGCATCGCGCTGCCGCGGGCTGTTCTGATTCCAGGCTCGAGGACCGATGTCGCACAAGCATCAATATCTCGTCTACTACATCCACCTGACGGACAAGGCGCTCTACGACAGCCTCGCGCTGACGGGCTCGCCTGAGACGATCGGCGCCGTGCTCGCGGCGCCGGATGCGACAGCGATCACCTACACCGCCCCCAACAAGCTCAAGACCGACGTCATCCCGCAGACCGGCAACTATCAGACGTCGGAATGGTTCGGCACGAGCGATCACTTCCCGACCAACATCGCGGCCTTCGATCGCAAAAGCGGCGGCTGGTTCGGCATCCCGCTGCTGTTCGGCGACACGACGACCTACCACTGGCGCGGGCAATACACCTACTCACCGCCGGCCACGGTGCCAGGTGTCGCGGTTCCGCTGAACATCGCCAAGCTGCGATGGTGGGACGGCTTCGAGATTCTCGATCCGCCGAGCGGCAACGCCGGCCCGGAGAACGGCGTCAACGGCGACGCCAACAACGACAACCGTTACTGTTCACACTCGGCCTCGAGGCACGCGGACGGCAGCGGCATGGCCTGGCGCGGGCAGACGACGATCCGCACGCACAACGTCAACGAGAACCTCGCCGGCACGTCCGTCTCGAGCAATGCGAGCTGGGAGCGGTTCTATATCCGGCTCTGGCAGGCGCCAGCGGCGCAGACGCGGCTGTGGGGCTCGCGCGGCACCGGCGGCGTCGAGGGCTTCAACCTCGAGATCAATCCCGCCGGTCAACTCGTCTACGGCTGGGACACGAACACGAGCGTCTACACCGCGGTCGGCACCGCGTTCAACCTGGTGGTCGGCGTCTGGTATAAGGTCGACGTCCGCTTCTGGTATGGGCCGGTCGGCTCGGGCGGGACGCAGTTCGAGCTCTGGATCAACGGCGTCATCAAGGCGAGCGGCACGGTCAACGCCCTGGGCAGCGGGCCGGCCGGCGCGCTGCCGGCGGCCTGGAACAGCATCACCGCCTACGTGATCGGCAACCAGGTGGGATCCGGCGGACGCGCATATCAGGCCGTCGCCAACAACACGAACAGCCAGCCGCCTAACGCCAACTGGACCGACATCAGCCTCTCGTTCTTTTCTCGCCACGGCTCGAGTCGCATGGGCAACGCTCAAGCGAACACGATGGCGATCGACATCGACGACTGGATCTGTGGCGACCATCAGGGCGCGCCGGACGGCGTCGATTTCCAGAACGGGCACCGCGTCATCCAGGTCCGCGCGACCGGCTTCGATGCGGCGATGTCCGGCTTTACCGGCGATTGGCGCTGGTGCAACCTGCCGGCGCCGACTGACGGCCCGACGTCGCTGCTGACGTCGTCGACGAACGGCGCGGTCCTGGCCGTCGCCACGGACGGCTACGCGGTCGACGCGCTGCCGGAGAGCCTGGGCGCCGTCGCCATTCGCGTGCAGCTCATTACCGGCACCGGCTCGACCAACGTAGCGACGAACGAAGCGGTCTGCACCGGCGCGGCGCTCTCGACTGGCGCCGTCGCGCAGAGCACCGTCAGCGCGGACTGGAAGACGGCAGGCAAGGCGCTGAGCGGCACGCCGACGCCGGTCAAGCCGATCGCGCCGATCGTGCTGAAGCACATCAAAGGCAGCGCGTCCGTCGAGACGATCCGCCGGCTCTCGGCAACCGTCTGTCTGATCGGCAGCTTCGGCAAGGAAGACCTGGGACCGCTGGCTCCGCCCCCCAGCGTGCTGCCGAAGGCGGCCGGCCCGCACAACAACCCGTATCCGCGGACGCCCTGGGCGCGCTCGACCGTCGCGCCGATCATGCCGGTCTTCGTGCGCGCCGGCACCTACACCGGCAACGGCACCGGCCAGGATCTGCTGTTCCCGATGCCGATCCACTTCTTCCGGGCGCGGCCGTCGACGGTCAGCGTCGCCGGCGGAACGCTCTGGTGGTCGACGCTGATGGCGTCGCACGTCGGCACGGCCAATCAGCTCGATGGCGCCGGCATGGTGCAGGCGCTCATGGACGAGAGCTTCGTCCCGGTCGGCCTCGACGGTCAGCAGATCCAGAGCATCCTGCGGATTGTCGGCGGCGGCGCGCAGAGCAACGCGGCCGGCGTCGTCTACAGCTACATCGCCATCGGCGATCCCGGCCAGCGGTTCATGTTGAACGGCGGCCTGGTCAACGAGCAGAACCAGGCGATCGACGTCAACACCCCGCTGATCCGGACGACGTTCGTGCCGGAGGCGATCATCTTCCAGGGCGAGGATCCCAACGTCGCCACAACCGGCTGCTTCTGGAAAGGCAAGGGCAACCCGACCGCTGTGACCGGCATGGCGACGCAGGGCGAGACGGCCGCGGCGATCGCGGTCAGTGCCGGCCAGATCACGACCAAGCAGCCGTTTCACGTCCTGGCGGCCTCGTGGCTCGGCCCGTCCAACATGGTGCCGTTCTCCGCCTGGCGCAGCGACGACGGCAGCAGCGACGACGTCGGCAGCAACAAGGGTAAGGCGTGCCAGATCGTCACCTACACCGGAGACGGCGCGGCCTCGAGGACGATCGCGCTGGCGCCGGCGGTCGGCAAGCGTCCACTGTGGGCGCTCGTGGTGCCGCATGGCACCGGCGCGACCTACTACCGCGATCCCGCGCACAGCGCGCTCGGCAGCTCGCGCTGGGACACCGGCGGCACGGCGACGACGGCGATCGTCGGCGGCAATATCGACTCCATA
>Ga0193692_1000019_pt1 | contig 48073 bp, 77 predicted proteins | sample L3a1metaG_FD_144917 | JGI IMG/M metagenome (GOLD analysis project Ga0193692, IMG submission 144917) | Soil microbial communities from a riparian zone of the East river system, Colorado, United States - L3a1 | ecosystem: Environmental > Terrestrial > Soil > Riparian zone | place: USA: East River... | reverse complement strand
AGTTTGAACCGTCCTTTTTTTGCAGTTTCAAACTACCGTTTTCATCAAGGATAAAGGATGCGTTGCTATCTTGAAGTTCTTTTTCTAAAATATTTCTTATTGAAATTGCTCTTACGTCTGAAGGCAATTCATCGTATATCGTTTTAACTGAGCCTGTTTTATTGTTTAAATTAAGTTCCGTTTTAAACTGATTCATTTCACCTTTGGACTTATCATTGTCGGCTTTACGTCCTTCTTTTTCAACTCTTAATTTTTCATTAAGATCATTTATTTGCTGATTCAAAGCAGCCTCATTATCGGAAGGTTTTTTAGTTGCCTTACTTGCCCCTTCAATGACCTCTTTTAACTTAGTCCCCAAAAGAGCAATCCTTTTTGTAGAACTCCTTTCTTTAGAAACCTCGTCAATAACACTCTTATCCAAACCTGATGCTGCGTAAAAATCATCTAATGACCTATCCACATTCGCCATGATCTCAGCGAAGTAGTGTGTCTTTATTTCCGGATGGTTATTTTTTGCATCCACAACAGAAAGTAAACTTTTGTTTATTGCACTCTCTAAATCCTTAGATAATTCAACATTATCCAAAGCCTGATTAGAAAGTATTTCAGTAAGTCCGGCATCTTTAGGATCAATTCCGGCTTTTTCTGCTAAAGAGAATAAAAACGAATGAAGTTTTACTTTTGCCATTTATCTGGGTTTAGGTCTTGGACGTGATGGTTTAGGTCTGCCGCAACACATAATCAATTATTTTCGTTTTCTTCTGTTATTTTCTTCGGTCTGCCGCCCTTATTTTTTGTCATTCCTTTTAACTTCTCGATCTGTTCAGGTGTAAATTGTCCGGTTTCTTTTAAGTCAGTCTTTTCAACCAAATCACCTTCTTCAATGGTAATTTTTGCCCTAAGATGGTCAGGTTTTTTAGCCTGATTGCTCTCAATACTTCTCTTTGCTGAAAAAGGTAAATAAACAGTTTTGATTACTACGTTTTTATTATCATCGTAAAGCAAATGAATACCATCAATGGTTTGTGGAATTTCAACCCTGAGATGCTTTTTAGATAAAAGAAGTGACATATTTTTTACCAAATATAAGAATTTCTAATTAACATAATAAAAATTATCTTATACATTATGTTAAGTACATGGCCAAAATAAACCCCAAAACTTATTGGCGGGACAAGGAATGCGTTTTCGTTATAATTGTTTTGATGTTAAATGTCAGGCCAACGCACAAAGTTCTTTAAAATAAAAAAGCTACTTCACGCATATTGAAATAGCTTTTAATTGGAGCAATCATACATCGGTTGCTCAACCTTTGAGTCAGTTGATGTATAACTGGCTAATAGCTCATAACACTTTTAAACTTTCGCAGTATGAAGTGCAAAATGGAGTTTACAATGTCAGTAAGGTTCTTAATCTACCTGATTATTTTACTCCAAATCATCTTGAGACTATTCTAAGGTCGAAAGCGGCACACCCAAATTGAGTGGCCGCTTTTTTATTTTAAAGAACTTCCCTAAATTTATTTTGTATAAAAAACTTACAAAATAAATGCTGCGATTTAACATAAAACAGCCTTATAAGAAAACGCATGAATTTAATATTTTAAGAGTGTCCCGCCATTAGGATTTTTCTGCGTCATAAATATTTATCTTTGATATATTGTATTCCTTGAAAAATCCTAAACTAAGTTATGGGGTTTATTTGGAATTGTGAAATCTTTTATAAGCCGCCGTAGCCTTAACCCTGTCCTGAATATCTTTAGGAACTAACCGTTTTTATACCGTTCAAATCTTTTTATCCTGCCAATTAACCCGTAGTCAACCCCGAAAATTTCACCTAATTGTCTTGTCGTTAATTCGCTTTTCCTGATTGCCAAAACTTGACAGTTAGTTAATTTGGCCTTCGGATTATTTTCATTTGAATTATGGAAAGCATTTCTTTTGGTTGTTCCTATTGCCCATGAATGTTCAATATTTTCTTTCGGCGTACACCATTCAATATTTGTGTAATGATTATTTAATGTGTTACCGTCTTTATGATTAACGTGCTTTTTATTCTCTGGATTTTTAACCCAAGTCAAAGCGACCAATCTATGAACAAGCCATTTATCATTTCCTAATGCAGTTCTCTTATACCCCTTGCCCATTTTGCCAATATTAAACCTTAACCATCTATTACTTTTATCACTCCAAACTGCACCACCTTCTGTTATAAAATAATCTGGATAATCAGGAATTTGCTTAACTCTGTTTCCATCTCTTGTAAGCTGCTGTTGCATATACTCTTTCTTTTACTTCCGAAGGTACTAATCTTTCTATTAACGGGAACGCCTGATGACCGCAATTATATCCTCCCCGTCTAACAAAGAAATTTTCTGCATTTGTGTCCGGTATCATTCCGTTTGGAAGTCCTGTCTTTTCATAAATAGGAACTGGCTTTTGTCCTTCCTCACTTGAATAATAAAGGTCTTTGGCTTCTAACAAATCGGGAACTTCTGAAATGTGGAAAAACTTTCTGTCCGTCATAGCATCGCAGAAGGGACGGGTCGTTAAAATATCTTTCCCCTGATACCTGAACCACTCATAACCCAAATCGCCTGATATCGTGTTCATGTACTGAGCCGAATATTGATTAACCGAATCTGTGGCTATTTGTTTAACGTATCTTTCAAGAACTCCAGGCGTTTCGGTTGTTAAAATATACTCCCGTAGCTGATTGGCTAAGTCAGAATATTTAACTCCTGTTGTAACGTTTTGTTTTAATAGTTCAGCAATCTTATCGGAAACATTTACCCCTATTCCGGCTTCAGTTAAACGGTTAATGGTGTCCTCAATAGTTTGGGATTTTATTTCCTTTACAATAGCAGGAGGTTTAAAGTTCTTTTCAGCTTCAGCAAAGTAAGCGTTTTGGAAAGTGGAAACATCGGTAAAAACCTTTAGAAACTCTTTTACTTCACTCTTGTAATTATCAGTTAAGATAATTTTCTTTAAACGGTTTTTAATAGTGTTAAGCAGTCGAATGTTCTTGACCGTATTCGTGATCCTTTTATCCCTTGTGTCAAACTTTTTTATTTGGTCTAAAACATCGGCAAGTATTTCTTTTTGAATCTTAGGAATAGAATCATTGAAGCCATTTATAGCATCGTCAATAGTTTTTATTAGTTCATTATAATCCGGCATTAGCTAACTCTTGCTCTTTTGTAAGTTGTCCTTTCATTGTAGCCTTCTCGGTTACTTCAGCAACGTAAGTTAAAAGAATTTCCTTTTGTTGTTTAGTATCTAAAACTAAGAAATTCGGATTCTCGCTTATAGCCCTTTCCACAAATGAATTTATATTACAAGAAAGAATGTAATCTTCTTGAGTGATACCGTTATTTGTAAGCCTCATTGCTTTGTCATCTTCGGAAACATTCGCCAAAGGATCAAGAGTTAAAACCGCAGAAAGTTTTTGTTGAATCTCTTGTTTTCCCGCAAACTTTTTATTTGCGTACTCAATTTCCATTTCATTGATAATAGCCGGATTTAATTTATTAGTTTTTGCGTTCTGAAGTTCTTCCTCATCCAACTTGATAGAAAACAAATCGAAATTTTCAGGAACAGTTATCTCCGGTTGCATTTCTTCAATCTCAGTTTCTGAGTGCTGAACCCCGAATCTTAAAATAGAAACATTGTAAGAAATTTGCTCCATTGAATTAACTAAATCCTCGGCGACTGAGTGAACGAAATTACTCGCCTCGTCCCTGTCCACTCCTTTCGCTAATCCTGATTCAACTAAAGGAACATCGGAAAGGAATTGCATATTTATCGCAGCCAGAGCATTGTAAATATGTTTTTCAACCCTCTTATCCTGAAGTTCTACAATCTCAACAGGCTTTTCCACATAACCAACCGGAGGAATTGCCATCTGTTGACCTATATCAGCCGGTTTAACCAAGACTTTAGAATAAGGGCTTACAACATACCCTGCCACACAATTAGGATTATTACACGAACTAAAACCGCTTGATTCGTTTTGGTTTGTGATCTTACCCGTACCGTGACAAGTGTTACATTCAGCCGTTGCCATTTCCCAACGTTCAGGAAAGATGTTCATAATAACCGCAGCTTGTAAATCTGAATACTCCCTAACTGCTTCGTCTAACTCTGGAAGCATACCAGCTATTTTACTTTCGTATAAAAGTTCACCGTCCAAAGATTTAATCAAAACTCCTCCCAATTTCCAAGCCGGTAAATAACCAATTTCATGGTCAATATCAGAAACTAACTTAAATTCCCTTTTAACGTTAATCTGATCGTATTTTAAATACTGAGTAGTTGTTAAGATATAATAAGAATCTCCGTCGTGTTCATTGCCCCTATCGTCTTTGAACGTTGTTCCCAAAGGATTTTTAAGTACAACGTAATCTTCTGACTTAAAAAATACTACTAAGCAGGAATTAAATATCTCCGCAATCGGTTCTTTAAATTCTGTTTCTTCTTTTGCCTCACCTGGAAAAACTGCACAAACCGCATTAGGGTCTATTAAGTATTCACGAAGCCAAACGTCAAACATATACTTCTCTAAACTTTCAAACTTAGGATAGTAAGCAGTTAAGTAATCTTCTAAAGTCTCACCTTCGGGTATTTTAAAACTTGTTTCATTGAATTTAACTGACCAATCAGAACTCCTACGGATTTTTTGAAGTGAAGAAAATACTTTATTAAAAGATGGTTTTGTTTTTGGTTGCCAAATAGTTTTCCTGTAATTAAATACTTCTGTACTCTCATTAGGTCTTGCCTGAGAAATAATTTTATCGGGGAATATCCCGTCCGCATGAATACGGAAATCGGTTTCAAATTCCTTAGACTTAACTCCTATCTCTGACTTGTAAGAAGGGTCAAAGTAGTAAGCAAGTTCTTCAGGAGTAAAAATTATTTTAGGCATTTTACATTATTTTTCTTTCTTCAATTACTCTTTTTTTTGGCTGTAAGGTAAATAAAAATTGCAGCCCTAATTTATAACAAGCCGCCCCTGCGAGGCGATTATATAACTTAACACAATAAGCCGTTACCGAATTTCCTCCCGTACTCATTAACCAAAACTTCTCGTAAAGACCTGAATCTTTTTTGCTTTCGTTCTTGTGTATTCTGTCCCAGAAACATGGTTGCCATTTATACGAGTGCGGAACTATCCCATAAATAGAACAAGCAATATTTAAAGGAAGTTCATCAGGCATCACACCTCCAAATTTCATAAACTCTATTTTAGGATCGTGGAAAATCTCTTTAGCCTTGTCGAACATTTCAATTATCCTTTCTGTCTTTTTAAACCACATTACTTCAGACCTGAATTGATAAAGTTTACCCGTAAGGTTATAAGCGTTTTTTTGTTCGTCAATATTTGCCCACATGAAATAGTCTGTTCTTAGTTCGTTGTGACCTGTGGCAAAATCAATATAACCTTCACTTATCGCTGAAAAATCTACATCTTCCAACTCTTTAAATAAAGCCGAAGGGTCTCTTTTTTGAAACCAAAGGTTATCGGCATCTATCATAAGCGTATTGTCATACGGAGTATAGTCAATCGCCAAGAGCTTTGTTCCGACTCCCATATCATTCTCTTTGATTTCAATAACAGTATCGAATATTTCTTGCTGATAAGATGAGAGGTGAGCAAGTCCTCTTCCTGAATGCAAAATGCAAACAGGACATTCTTTATTTGCAGCTTTAATAGAGGCAGCAAGGTTATATGCCATTCTACCATAATATGGGTGTTTGGTTGCTATGATTAATATTCCTGTCATGGTATTGATACTCTTACATAATTATAAAGTGAAACATCAGCAGGTAAAACATAAGTCGCATTGTTCGCTAAAACCTGTTCTGTTATTAAAGTCGCTGGCATTGATTGAAGGAATCTAAATTTCAACGTCGAACCGGATTCATTTTTCCAAACTGAGTTAGGGAATATTTCCATGTTTCCATTTACTCCGGTTGCGAAATTCCAATTCACACCATCCACATCAACCTGAACCGCCCCTCCTGTTTCGTTTACTAAGAAAATATTTTTAGTTTCTTCGCAAGTTGTTGTTATCTCATCTTCTACCCATGCGCTAAAATCCCCTATTGAATCATCACAAACTGACCTTACTCTGAATTTATAAGTTGTGTCACAATCCAGAGAATTTATGTTTACAAATAAATCCGTCGTACTGCCGAAACTTATTACCGTGTCCCCTGCTTCATTTAATAATTGCCAGTAGTAACCGTCCGTAGGCGCACCACCTGAAGGTTCAATCCAGTCAGCGTGAATCTCAGCCGGATTATCTGAAGGATCAACCGCATTCGTTGCAACACTTAATGGAGCTTCACACAAAGGAGTATTACTTCCTTCTACTGTTCCGTAAACGTCTGCCGTAGCCTCCTGTCCATTACCACAAACAATCTTATAAGTAAATAATAATTTATCAGGAGCAGAATCTAAAGGGGTTTTAAGCGTTAAAGTAACAACTCCAAGTTGTGTGATATCAATCGTGTCCACATAATCAGTATCGAAACTTTCAATCGAGAAAACAGGACTATCACAACAAATATTATCATTCTCAGCTACGTTAATTGAATATTCTGTTCCTTCATCAAGTGTATCTTCAAAAGTATCATTTTCTAAAGTTAAATTACCCGCAGGTTCGCATATATCACATTTATTAGAACGGGCAACAAACTCTTCCTCAAATGCTTTAAAGTTACCCGGAGCAACAGGGTAATCTAAAAACTCCTGCCATGCAATATCATAAGCTCCTGACATTCTTATTGAACCAACAAAATTTTCCCCTTCAACGTTTACTTCGTCATGCCTCAGTGCAATGGTTAGTCTTTCGTGTAACTTATAAGGCATATAATCTGTCCGTCCGTCCATTACTTTACTCACGATTGACTTTAATACAACCCTTCGCCCGTTACCTTTTAGATAAATATCTTCCTCAGCCGGGTATTGCGGCTTGCTCAAATAGAATGGAAGTCTTACCCGATTTAACATATTTTATTTTTTGTTCCCATCATTTGTAATTTTTATTTTTATAATTATGTAAGTGCAACCGATTTAAAACTGCCACCATCATTTACCCAAAGTTTAATTGCACCGCCGCTTGTGTTTTTATAAACCCCATAAAAACCATCTGGGATATCTGTTTCATCAGGGTCTCCGTTCTTTTCTGCGAATGTTGCTATAACCTTATCTGCAAAAACATGAAGCTCTGACTGATTAACTAAATCATACGCACTCATTTCTGATTGTGGAACATTATTTTGAACTATGTTAATTGATTGTGCGCCATAATCCCCTTGATTACCTGCGAATGCGCCCAAAAAAGTATTCGGGTCTATTTCTGCGGTTAGTTGAAAATCAGCAGCCGTTCCGTAAGTATTACTTATTACCTCAGAAACAAGACTCCAAATCCAAGCTCTTAAAACAGCAGATTTATCCCCATCGCTTCTATGTATTGCATCGGAAACAGATAACTCCCATCCGTTATTATTAGATTCAAAACAACCACCGTTTAAATGAGATGCATCAAAATCTCCTGTTCTAAAACCAACAAACCCTTCTGTAATAGATAGCAATTCTTCTAATGAAGCATCTGCGGTATTGGTAATTTGAGTTACGTCATCTGTTAAATCTAAAGGCAAATATGATGAACCTCCGGGAGAACCCCCGTTTTCTGAAATCCACCTTCTTATTGTTTCTTCATCAACGTTTCTTGCTCCCATTATTTTAAATTTTAAGATATTTTAATAAATCCAGTCGCTGCACCACCCAAATCTGCAATTATCGCAGTAGGAGGGTAGGCATCGAACCCGGCTTGAATAAATGGTTTAACATACTGCGATCCGTCCCAAATCCAAATCTCAACCGTAGGAACTTGACCGTATTTTTCTGCCATTGAAACTGTATAAGGGATATTTAAAGTCAAAGCATCTGTGAACTCAATTATTGTAGGATCGGCACAAATTTCTGCTTCCTCATCTTCTACGCCTCCGTCACAATAATTAAATCCGAAAATGTTTTGCTCTGAACCATATTCTAAAAGAGAAGTAAAACAATCCTGTCCTATTCTTTGAAAACAATTTGAACAAGCTGCTACATCTCCGGCATCCATGTGGACAACTACTTTAACTTTAAAACAATCTTCTAAGGCATACTCAGCATCGAATCCTGGAAAACCGTGAGGCCACTTATATAAAACCTGAGTAGGTGAAATTCTTACCCTTTGAGCATAAAGCGCAGCATCGGAAAAATTAACATCAAAATCGTCACCACAATCCCTCACAAGTCCAACCTCTATTTTATCCACAGGATTACTAAGTAAACAAAGTTCATCGGCTTCTTCTTCTGTTCCTTGTAAAATGAACATAAAAGCTACATCGTCATAAGCGTACACAGGAAGACAGAATTGAACGTTTGGAAAATTACAAGTATCGTAAGTTTCGGGGACGTATCCATAAGCAGCCGTAGCAAGCTGAACAAACGAGAAGCGAGGACTTCTAATGTCAATCATACTTATTTCTCAATTCAAAACTTGCTTTACCATCATTCGGTTTATAAATTATCTTCTGGATAAATCCTGATCCGTCACAATGATTTATAAAACCGTATGGATTAGCCTTAATCCTTTTGAAGTCGGAAAGGCTCATTGGATATTCAAAAATAATACTTTCGGGACGTATTATTGGTATCACGTCTTCAACTCTTGAATAAATGTCTTCAGTTATTTCGTCGCTTTCACTTATTTCCTGATTTTCCGGCGTACAATCGTCAAGACTTAAATAACCTTCAGCTAACAAATTTCCATCGCCTGAACTAAGAACTATTTTACTATCAAGCCCTGTGTAATCTCTATAAGCACCCATGAATAATTTAGCTAACCGCATCATGTTTCTTATAGGGCTTATTCTAAAATTAACCACAGTATCAGGATCGAACATATTCGCTGAACTCGTTATTCCGCCCTGTTCAACTCTGTAACCACCGTAAACGTAAGGATAAGTGTATCCGTAAACATCTTGCTCAAGACAAAGAATAAAAGTTTCATTGTCATATTTAGTGTCGGCGGCTCCGGTATCTGCAAACGACTGTAACCTCGTAAGCTCAATAGCGTAGCCTCCGGCAATAAATTTGCACCTATAATCTAAAGTGCCTTTTGCATTCTTAATTGTTAATCTGTATTCTCTTTTAGAATTAAACTCATCAAGTCCGTTAATGTTCTCAACTTCCCATTTTTCATAACCGCCTAAAATGATTCCAGGTATTTCTTCAGGAACAACTGACTTGGTTTGTACGTCTAAATCTGAGCAATCCATTAAAAGTTCGTCTTGATAAAAATGGTCAACCTTTTCAACCCTTAAAAGTTCGTCAGTCCCTTCCCTTTCCAATCCAAACCCGATATTATGTATCGCCTGAAGCCCTGTTAAGGCATCCTTCATGCTTAAAAAGAAAGTTGGATTCTCTGCCCGTCTTATAAATAAGCCTGACGTTAAAGCCTCAAAGCCCCCACAACCATTAACGGGGTAAGAAGTCGGTTCGCTATCTGTCCTACCGAAGTATTCGCTTTTTAAAGTCAGGCAATTATTAGTGTTTGATTCTGCCATTCTTGAAAGCGTTTCATGGATCAGGAACATTTTAGAAACTGACGGATCGCAAAGGGTTTTAACCTCTAAAGTGAAATAAGATTCAGCCGCATTGGTGAAAAGTAAATCGTCTATATGGTCAGTTGTGACGAACTCGTAGTATAAGTAAATTAAATCACCTTCTTCGATACTCATAGGGATAGTATGTTCTTCGTCCCAACTTGAAATCGTTCCGCCGAAAACATTTACTATGCTTAATTCATACTCCCTGACCCAATCACCCGGAACAGTCGCATCGCCTCCAGCCGGAAGCCTATCTACCCTGATATACATTCCAAATGTCGCAGGAAGTACCGTATCTAAATTTCCTTTTAACCGGAAGGAAAAATTCACATCCGAAATCGCACAACGAATGTTCCCGAAAAGATTAGCAGTATTTACTAAAGGTGACCAATCCAAATAAGGAGGGTAAGTTAAAGCATCGTCATGCGCTACAGCGTCAATTATAGGACTTGGATTAAAAGTTCCTAAAGAAGATTCAACCGTATTTTGAAAGGCAGGAAGGATAGCCGTATCGCTTTGTATGTCCGTTCCATCATCGAAATATGGAGGGTCGGCAATGTTTTCTGTTACCTGTGTTGTCGTAGCATGATTTCTAAACCTTAAAGCCTTACCTGGAATAGTTACATCTTTTTCTAATCCTTCGTATTCAGCCAAAGGGGTTACTTGGTCAAAAGCAACATCACTTAAAAGGTCTACTTTCTTATCAAAATTGTTATTAAACTGTGTAAAACAACTTATGTCCTCAATTCCTATTGAAACGGAACACTTATCCCCGCATTTTTCTTTATACCGATTAAAGTCTAATTGAAAAACTTCTGAATCCTGTACTTCGCCACCACAAGTTTCAATTATTTTTATTTTAACATCTGTATCAGTTCCGTAAAGTTCGTATTGATTTTTTAAAAATTGAGCAGATGAACCAACTAACTCAATGTCCGAAAGTGAGTAGGAAATTGAAACCCCGTGAAATCTTTTATCCCTGATGATCTCCAAGGCAACGTCAGCCCATCCTACTGGCTCGTCTATTGTTAAATTATCAGTATCGGGATTTAATATAAAACTCCAATCAATCATTGAAAGTAAAACGCTTATTTAGGTACTTCTGAGTATTAAGTTTATTAGTTATGTGAACGGAAAATCCGTCCTCGTCAAGACTAATAACACTTCGTGGATGACGGGCTATTTCTTCGCCTATCTTTTTAGCCATTCTATCATAATCAACTTTACTTCCATTAACATGACCATTTGAGTTATTTATAACCGTCATATTTGCTTGTGGAGTTAAAATATCTTTCGTTTCGTTTGGATTGTAAACCCTTTCGCCTCCTTTCATCCAAATAACTTGTGGATGATCAGCGACAAAATATTTACCGTTCATTTGAATTAATTCTGTTCCGGTTTCACCTACTTCAGCGAATCCTTTAGGGGCTGATTTTGTACCCTTGCCGAACTGTGGAACTTTACGGGCTGCTATGGCTGCTATTTGTGCAGCAACTAAAATTGAAGTGGCTACAATTGCAACCGGGCCATCTCCCGCAACCTTTACAATAGCTGCTGCACCGTTTACGAGTGCCTCAAATAAGGCTATTTGCTTCTCCCTGACTGCTTGTTTGTTTTTGGTTTCCCTATCCAAACGATCAATTACTTTAAGCCTTGCTTCATACTCTTTTTGAGATACAATACCATTATTTCTTAATTTTTCAAGGCTATCTTTTTGTGCCTGTATTCTTGCATCTTCATTTGCTGCGATTGTATCTAAAAATCCCCTTAATGAACCAATGGCCTGATTAGCAAACTCAGCAATAATTCCAACGGTTTCCTGAAACTTCTTTAATCGTTTATTGTTTTCACCTTCAGTAAACCCTGTAAACTTTTCTTCACTTTTTCTTTTGGCTTCTTGTTCATCATTGTTAATCTTAACCGCATTCTTAGAAAACTCTTTTAAAGCCTCTTCGTTTCCAATCCCAGCAAGTTTTAATTGATCCTGATTGTTCTTTCTTCTTTTGGCAAATTCAAGCAACTCAAAGTTGGTAAGTTCTTGTAATGCGGCCTTCCTTTTTTCTGTTGGCAAGTCTTCATTACCTATATCGTCTTCAAGTATAGCCTTTCTTTGTGCAAAGTTTAATCTTGTTATTTCTAATTCCTCATCCAAAGAATCTTGTAATAGTTTTTTACGCTGCTCAAAAATCTCTTTATCAAACCTTGATGTTATTTCTAATTCTTTAGTTTTGTTATTTTTTACAAGCTCTAATTCTTTAGCCTTCTCAATTTCTAACTGTTCAATTGTCAACCGTGTCCTTTCTTCATTGGAAAGATTTAAAGCGTTTAACTGAGCTTTTATATTTGAAATCTGATCATCCCTGACTTGGTTTCTGTTTTTTTCATTGAAACTTTTTGTTAAGTCAGCTTGGTCTTTAAAAAATTGCTGAACCAATAATTTTCTTTGATTGAAGGTTAATTTGTCATTATCAATAGATAGGGCAAGTTCAGCAACAGCAACCTTTCTTTTTGCATCAAACTCATCCCTGCTGCCCTCTTGAGCAATAAGTAATCTTTGTTTTTGTAACGCAACCTCATCTTCTAATGATTTACGTCTTGCTTCTGCCTGTTTTTCAAGAGCATCTTTTAAGTTTTTAGTATTTTCAGAATCAGTTTTTTTCTGATCATCACGGGAATCCTCAGCCCTTTTAGCCCTTTGCTCAGCATTAAACAAGGTTATTTGCGTTCTGAACTCCTCGCCTTTTTTATAGTTTTCTTTTGCAATTTCTACAAGGTCAGCTTCTTTATCAGCCCCTCTTTTTCTTAGAAAATCAATAGCATCTTGTGCAGACTTAGCGTTTGTAACCTGCAACGCATATAAGCCAAGTATTTTCCTAATAGAAAATATTTGTTTGTTTGCGGTATTTTCAGCAGCCAATGCCTGATTGTTTAACCCGATTACAGTCTGAGCGTTTATAGCAAGTTGAGAAGCTCCGGCTTCTTTTAGTTTTAAAATCCTTAACTGATTAGCTATATCTAATTTCCTATTGTTATCATCAAGTATTTCATTTTGCCTTTCAAGCTCGTCGTTTAAAGATTTTATAGCTTTTTCAGCAGCCTTTGACGCATCACTAAATGCCGACATCTTGCTTATTAAAGAAGTTAAAGCAATTACCACCAACCCGATTCCGGTAGCCGCCAAAGCAATCCTAAAGGCTTTCATAGCCCCTGTACTTGTACCTACAACAACAGTATATAGTTTCTGTAAGTTTGTCTGAGCTATCGTAAGAATATTGTCCTTTTGTTTTAGCTCGTTTTGAATCTGCTGAAGGCCATTTAAAATAGCCATTGCAGAATTTACCTTTAGTAAGGTTTTTTGAAGTTCCTCATTATCCTTTCCGACTAAACCCTGAACACCCTGAAGAATAGAAAAGGCAGAAGCCAACCCAGTAACGAATCTTATAGCTACATCAAGTTTTCCAGTATCTGAAGCCTGACGATTTATTTCTTGTGTCACATCCTGAAGAGCATCCCTATACTCACCGGCTCTTTTAGAAAGTTCTTGGTATCTGGCTGAATTATCCTGACCGTTTAATTTTAATTGAGCCATCTCTTCATTTATTTCACGAAGAGATTGTTTTAAAGATTTATCGGTATCGGTAGTTTTTTGAACTTGCTTATTAAAATCCTCCATCGAAACTCCCGCCTCTTTAAGAGCCTGTTCAACCCCCTCCCCGAATCCTTCTGTAAACGAATTAACTATACCATCAACTCGTTTTTTTAATTCTCCTAAATCCTTTATTCCTGACTTACTTAAATCACCAATGCTTTTCTTAGCCGCATCAATAGCCGGTTTTAAAGTTGTTCCACCGCCCAACTTTGCAAACTTTGCCCCGAATTGATCCAAAGACTTACCCGCATCCGTAAACAAAGCAGCCATTTCTTTTGAAATGGTATTGTCATTTACAAGTTTATCTATTCCGGCCTCAAGTTTTGTGAAGTCACTCACAAATTCCACCAAAATCTCAGCCATTGACTAAAAGTTTTGATTGTTTTCGTTTTTCCCAACCCGCCTTAATTGCAATACTTAATTTCTTCCTGTGTTCTTCAGTAATTGCATAAGGCTTTCTATTAGGAAACTTTTTGCCCTTCATAATACGACTATGATGAGCCTTTTCTTCTTCGGTTCTTGGTCTGCTTTTATGACCCATACCCGCCTTGCCAATATTTCTTTTATGTTCTTCAGACAATGGTTTGCGAATAATTTTACTCCATGCTGCTTTCATCTTTGCTATTGTTTCGGGCTTATGTTTATAGCCTCTTCTTTTTGCTGCACGTTTTTCAATCCAATGCGGGTCTTGTTTTTTGCCAACAGTAGTAAATCCAATAATAGCGTTAGCCCTATTCCAGTAAAGCGGGTTACTAACTACATCATATAACTCTTGCCAATAATACTCCCTTTCAAGTAATAAGTTAGAATCAAAAACGGTTTCCAATATCTCAACAGATAGTGTTTCCGGTCTTGTTTTTATAATCTCTTTTGCATACTTGTTTCTTGGTGATCCAAAATACTTACCGTGTATATAGTTCTTCTTTGAACCAATATACATCTCACCCGTAAGCGAATCATGTGTTCGGTAAATTACATTAACGGCTTCTGCCACTTTTCATCTTTTGAAGTTCAGCAGCCATTTTCTGATTAGCTGCATATTTTCTATTGAGAAGAGTCCAATAATCTATTATCGGCATCCTCTCCATTGTTTCAATCTTCATAGGGTCATCTCCTGCCAACCACAATAACTCTACATATCTATTGTCGTGACTTTCGGCGATAAGTGTTTTAAAACTTCTCGAAAATGTATCGTGTTCAACTCTTTTACTATTCCCGAATAAGTTTGTAAACTTGTTCCTTGCGAATCCAAGTAAGGAATCAAATTTGAAAGCGGCGTTTGCAAAAAAAAACTTAAAACCTGTGGGTCTTGTTTCCATGTTTCAATTTTCTTTTTGTTATAATCCCTGTCGTAATGATACGGATTTTCCGATTCATCAAAAAAGGCAACACTCGCTATCTTATAAATGTGATCTGAAACCGGAATCATTTTTAATCTTTCCTGTAAGTGTTTAACCAAAATCCCCAAGTCAACCAACTTTATTTTTTTGTTGTCTGTAAGTACCTTTTCAGCCGCCTCAGTCCAGTAAGTAAGATATTCCTTAGTACACCTCATATTAAATTCATCGTAAAAATCAAGTGCCTGAAGCCCTCTGATGGAAGGGATTGTTGCAATGTCATCAAACATCCAGTAGGTCTTACCCTTATAAACAAAAGCCTTTACTAACTTCTGTTTATCCTGAAGCCTCAAGTTCTTGAAAGGCCTTCTGAATAAGTTCTTCAATCGTTCCACCATTTTTAATTACTTTTTCTTTGTCTAACAGTCTTAAAAAACATTTCGTCCCATAAACCTTTATCGAAAATCTTCCTTTTTTATAAGTCCTTATTCGTGATGCACAAGCACAATATCCGAAATCTTTAAACCCGAAATCAATAAGGGTCTTATGTACTCCTTTGCAATCACTCGTCATTTTTTTTATGGTTTTTTGCCGCCAACTTCATTTCATCCGGTAGGCGAGAACGCCTTATTTTATCGCCAGATGTTTTCAATCTGTCTCTGATGATACTTTTATGTTTTCTCGGTTCATTCATAATCTTGTTGTTTTATTACCTTCAAAAAGGGTACGAATTCTTACCCCTTCACTTATTCCACAGGGTCTTGTTTTTATGCCAAAATACTTAGGGTTTCTATTCCATAATTTAGACTTTACCTTTTCAGCAAAACAGGTAAAACAATTATTTGGCTCAGTATTTAAAAACCTTTCACAATCCCTTGCTTCAAAAAGCCAAAAGCTACCCCTCTCTGAAGAATTGATAATAGAATAATAGGTTTCCTCATCATCAGTACATTGTCTGTGACCGCCAAAATAATTACTATATCCGGTTAGCGCAGATATTCTGCCTGACTTCATCCTGTCATTTAACTTTCTTGAAAAATTAAATAGCCATGTATTTCGTCTCATGTGAGACAATGGTTCTCCAATGTACTCTTTTGGATTACCGTATCTAAGATTCTTTTCTTCCCGCATCTTCAATTTTATTGTTCAAATTTACAATAGCCGCATTTATTCCGGCTGCACAAAAAACAACTAATACTATCCATTTATCAAAGCCATTATAAAACAAATAAAAAACCGATCCATACCAGAAACTCATGCAAATTGGACAACCATACAAAGGTTTAATTATCCAATCCGGTAATTTAGTATCTAACCAGTTAGCCACATCCTCAAAAATATGCCCTTCATTCGTCGTTGTATGAATGAATAAAACCGCAAAAGCAATAAGTATTGATAGTTCAATCATCTGAATATTTTTACATAACCCGTAGCCGCCCCGCCGTTATCAATATGAATATTTGTTGTCGGATTACCGTCTAATTTAATTTCAATTAATGGCTCAATGTAATCACCCGCCTGTAAATGATAAACCTTAACATGAGGAACTACGCCGAACCTTCCTTGCATATTTACCGAATAAGCTATGTTCATAATAGCCGTATTTGTAAAAGGAAAAACGGTATGGTCACAACAATGGCTCATTCCATAAATACTTTAAATGTTCTTTCCTCAAACCTATCAGATTCTATTGTTACTAAATGAGTGTACATACAATTTTGTATTTCAGTAACCGAAACAGATACATTAGGCCATTCTTTAGATAAATGTAAAAAATAAACATAATGCAAATCATCATATCTTTCATTAAAATCAGTCTTCAATTCCTTTAAAACGGCAAATAAGCTGTTTAAATTTTTCGGTTCGGGTATGGAAATGTTTGACCAAATCATAATTTAAAGTCCGGCTTCGTTACTTGGGTAAATATTACATTCAATGTCCAAAGAAATTTGTCTTACATGATGGCAAATGACAAAAGGAACGCCTTGTTCGTCTCCTGGATGGTCTAAAATCTCTAATTGGAAAGTCCTTTTGCTTTGAAAAAACCCTTCTGGAACATATGAAACCGGAATTTCCAACGGATCGCCATCAACATAAGTGAACGCTTTAGTTAAAACCGTATTCCCGTCACTTATTCGCCAATAATAAGTTCCGGATGTCAGTCCTGATATATTAAAAAGAAAGCTGTCTGTTGGTTCATCCGTTAGACAGCTTAGTATAAATTTAGGAGCGCATGGATCGCACATGGTATTTTTATTTAAAGATAGTATAAATTAAATTCTCCATGTTCTTTGAAACCAATTTAAAGCCCTGTGGGAACATAATTTCATTATACTTCTCTTCGTCCTTACTGTTCCATTCAATAACCGCCACTTGAATCTTTAGTGCCTTAAAATCTATCTGAGGCAAAACGTCAAGCTCCATTCCTTCAATGTCCAAAGATAAAAGGTCAAAATGGGTATGACGGGAACGGGAAAGCATGGTAGCGACTGAGGTCATTGGGACTTTAAGTTTCTCAAAGGGCATATTTAAAGAAATCCACCTGTCAAGCTCTGATTTCACACCGGAAGATACTAAAGCAATATCACCCTTTTTTAATAATTCACCTGATTCATAGAACTCCAAATAACCATCTTCTTTCCCGATTGCTACATTTTGCAAGTCAATATCCCGATCTATTAACTCATAGTTTTTTAAAAGCCTTTCGTAAGCCTTCGGACTTGCTTCAACTAAAAGTCCTGTCCATCCGTAGTTATTGGCTAAAGCAAACGTATTTGATAAGGTAACGCCATCATTCGCACCGATATCAAGAAAAGTTCCATTTTCTTTTCCTTTGAAAAGATTAATTATAATCTCCTGTTCTGAATTTTGGCTGTAGTTCATTTGTATTGCCATTTAAAACCGCCACAAGTTTTTAGTTTACCCAAACAAACCGCCGAAATATTTCCCGCACTTAAATTAAGATTTTTAGCGGCCTCATTTATTCCATCCCAATGTATCATGCTTTTTTCTGATATTATTTGCAGGACAGGCTTAGACCTTGAATTGTATTTACCTCCTCTTGTGCTTTTTGCGGGTTTTTTCAATCCTGTTGAATAAGCGTGGTATTGATTTTCTGAACGAGTTACCCACTCTAAATTATCAACCTTGTTATTCATTTTATTCCCATCAATATGATTTACTTCAGGCTTACCATTTGGATTATCAATAAAAGCTATAGCCACGAGTCTATGAATAGCGTATTTTTTTGCAATACCATTATATCGTAATTTAATAGAACCATACCCAATTTTATGGACAATTATAGTTAATAATCTTGGTTCCCCTTCTCTCAAAAAAGACCTTATGTTTCCAAGATTGCTGACTTGGTATAAACCAACGTAACCGTCTATGTCAACCCATGTTTCTTTCATATTTTTTTTTATTTTCTGTAAATAACCATGACATCGTCATACCTATTTTTAATATGCCTCCGGTCAATTACCTCACCTTCCCAAAATAAATGTTTCTTGGCATCAATATCCTGAATGTCCTCAATGATATAAATTGATCCTTCAGCCATATAAGGCTGCATTATGTAATGGGTTTTAACCTGATCTTCGATATTATGCGACCCGTCATCAATTACCACATCAAATTTTAACCCTTCATAGTATCTAAAAATATCAGCTTCGTTTGTAGCATCGCCTATTGAAATATATAAACCATCCTCAATAGCTTTGGTTAAATCTGCTTTGCCGTCAATGGGTTTTATTGAACAATCAATGCCAAAAACTTCGCCTTTAAAATATTCATCCCACATCCTTAAACTTTCACCGGACATTAATCCGATCTCTAAAATGTTCTTAGCTGTCTTACGATAAGGGGCTAAGATTTCCTCATATACTTCAATGTATGAATGGGTCGTTCCTTTGTCAGGCCATCCTGTTTTTGGATCGTAGTATTTTTTATATAGTTCTGATAGCTTCATAATCTTCTAACCATTTTGCAAGTGAATCTAATTCTTCTATTGGGAAAATCCCATTTCTAACTAATTCACCATAACAAGTAACCATATTCCACAACATATCATTCCTTAATTTCAATTTACCCAATGATTCAACTATTCTTTCATTCTGCAAATAACCAGGAACTTCTTGTTCAAAATCTTTCATTAGATCATGCTTGTTCCTTTCCTGATAAACTTCACTTGGTGAATGAAACGTTACGCCTTGCCCTATTTCCCACAAACACCTTTGAGCGATAAATGACCTCCAAATATCTGTCATTCTGAATGAGCAATTAACCGGAAGATACATTAATGGGTAGGCATCCTGAAACCACCAAGTACTTTGGCTGTTAAATGGACACCAAGTATTTTTATCCAAGTAAATTGACCGATCATACTTAAACTCATTCGGTTTATTGTTAGTCATCCGGTAAATAGCGTCAACATCAGGTTCTCCATCTGCTAACCCTTGTTGAATAGAACTAACAACCGCCTCTTTTGCCCCGAATAATTCTTTACCCTTATTTACATGATTCAACGGAAAACCTCTCGGCCAAATCTTTGTTGGGGTCATTGGTTCGTAAGCATTAAACCAACCTTCGCCAAATGATTTACTGGCTTTAGTTTCTTTGAATCTTAGCCCCCATTCTTTATTTGGTATGTTGTCATCGTCTGTATCGTAAATTAGGTCAGCGTTATTGCTGATTGCATCTAAGTAACCAATGTTTTTACGGGCATAATGGTTATACGGAAACTCACAAGGATTTAAAAACTTTGCCGTTCTGTAATTCCAATTCTGTGGCGTTTTATGATCCCCCACAACAATCAGTCTTTCCCCGAACTTCTCATACAAGGCTTCGATTGCTTTTGTAGGTTTTTGAATCGTAGTAATTACACAATAGTTATTCATTTCTTAAAGCCCAATCGCCCCCGTTTTCGTTAAATAAAAACATTTTCATTCCCGTTATATTGGAAAAATTATTAACAGCTTCAATAACTCCGAAATCTTCATCTTCAATGTAATCATGCCCTGCCATTATTCCGCCTTTCTTTAGTTTAGGAAACCATTCTTTCAAATCTCGTTTTACATCCTTCAATAAATGCGATCCGTCCAGATAAATAAAATCAAAATAGTTATCTGATATAGTTTTTACCACATCATAAGAAAAACCTCTTTTATACACTACCCTATGATCGAATTTGAATCTATTTTTTACAAGCTGATAATCTTGGAAAGTAGAATAGGCTGTATTTAATCCGTTTTTATACTTCTCATCACTTAACTGAAACGGATCAACCAAATAAAGATAAAGCGGATTCTTTTCCAGTATCATCTTTGAAAAGTCACCCCTGAAAACTCCTATCTCAACACAATACTTATCGGTTAACTCCAAAGAGTTTAAAAACTCCTGTCTTGAATTAACTGTTTGCATAAATTTCTTTTCTTACTTGTTCCCAAAATGCTTTATCGCCTTCTGTGTCTAAAGATTCCAAATCAATAATATAATTAATAACCTCATCACAAATAAGCCTTGCAAAATATTTCGCTTCGTCATCTTCAAACTTATAAGAGAAACATTTACTCAAAAGTTCGTCTGCTTTTTCTTTTGCTGTCATAACGGATATTTTATTCCTTCAATTTCTACTTGGTCATCCATTTTTAAATAAGATAAAGTTTCCTCATGTGCAATATTTACTACCCTTCCCTCCGATAACCAACTTGCAACCGCCCCTGTTGAGCTTCTGTTCTTAATGTAATGTTTACACTTACTGAATAACCAAACCATTAACACAGGCTGAAGGCCTCTTTCGTAACCGCTTACTTGTGTAAATCTTTCGGGGTTGTGTTTAGATTCAAAGGGAGCTTGTTTAAATTCTTCTATAAGATAGGCATTTGGATAGCGAGCGAGGAGGCTATCAAGAACTCGTTCCTCCTCTGCTGTGCAAGCAATTCGGAAGTCTGGGTTTCGTTCCATAATCTCGTCCACGAATCGGAAATATCTTTCAATCGGGATTCTTGGCCTTCCATCAAGATAGATATCAGTTCCTCGCCATGTAATTCCAATAGTTTTTGAGAAGTCAATGTTGTATTTTTGAACGAGTGCTTCGCCTCGTTTGTTAGTTTCTTCATTGAAGTGTAGGTTTTTTTTATAATAGTCTTTTATTACTGATAGTGGTTGTGACATGAAAGAAGGTGAAATAGGATCAATCCAATTTTCCCATACCCATGCTGTGCTTAAAAATCTAGCATCCCTAATTTGCACTTTTGGCTGTACAAAATACCATTCATACATATTTTCTATTTCAATAAATTTATTTATATCACGATATGAAAGTATTGAGCCTAACCTTGACCAATTAATATAAACATCATCTCTGCCTTGTTGTTCTGCACTCCACATCATCCAGAAGTGGCAATAAAGCCAAGTGGTAAGGGTCGAATGAATATCGTTCTTCTCTAAATAAATCATTTGTATTCTGAAATAAATTCTATTAATTTAATCGTATCAGTATAAGTCAATTCACAAACAACTATCCTATCATCATCTGAGCTTGCGGGAGAATAAATGCACATATAATTATCTTCTAAACAATATTTAAACCACCAATCATTCTTAGTTAATTCTAACCAATCAATATTTGGCATCTCTGTAAACCCGTATTGTATAAGTTGTTCTTTCATCAGAAATAAGTTAATACCGCTTCGGCCTTGCTCCGTCTTGCAATCCACCAAATTGATATGAATTTAAAAAAACTGTTTGTAGTATAGACATAGGTTTTCCCTTTTATATTACCCTGAGATTTATACCTTACTTCTATTTTCATTGACCGCCTTTTTGAAACTTGGGGATTGGTTGTGATGCTATCATACTAAATCTCATTGCACCCATTCCGGTTATAATTGCAGAACCAAAAGCTAACTTAGCCGCTTCTTTCTTTTGTTTCTTTTTAATCCACCTTCTTTCCTTACGGAAATTATTTCCTTTTAACCTTTTGCCCTTGTATGAATTTGAATGAAACTCAAGACATAATTTACTTATTTGGTTTGCAGTATCATTAATAGATTCAGCTATGGCTAACCGCTTTTCCTGTAAATTATTCATAGTTCTTTCGTTTTAATGTAAGATAAATATAATACTTTTTATTTAATCTCTAATTCATATTGCTGAAAAAAGTTCTCATAAGAAGAACTAACCTGTCCCGTATTAAAGTCAATGTACTGAGAAGTTCTGTGAAATCCAAAAGGTTTTTCTACATAATAGGAAAGATTCTCATTCCCCCCCTGTGCAAATTTAGCCCCTTCGTGCAATGGAGCAATATTAAATCCTTGCCCTGATAAAGAAATCACACCGTCCTCATAATAACCCATTATTTTCTGAATCGTGTCGGCTTGACCTTGTGACCAATCCCACTCTGGAGTGATTTCAGCAAGGCGGTTCATCACTTTCTTTGACCTTAGACTAAACCCACCGGAACCAACTCTGTCCATTTGCTGAAACAAAGGAGCAATGTAATCGTATTCTAACCATGCCGGATTCCAGGATTCAGGATTTAAAATAAAACCATCCCTTTGGACGATCAGCACATGAGAAGTATCGAAATAGTCTTTGCACTTTGTCAGCATAAAAATCGAATAGGCAACTAAAGAATTAAGTTTCGGGATCGTTACTTTATGCTCGTAATCTATTTCAATGTCTGTGAGAAGTTTTACCGCTCCGAAGTCACAAAGGGATTTACAATGCTCTAAAACATTAATTGCGCCTTTTGCGTTTACGCTGTCAATTATCATCAATGTAACGGACGGCAAAGAAAGTTTCATTCTGTAACAAATTCATAAGTCTTTGCAAAAATATCTTCCTTACATGGGTAAAATTCGCCATGAACCCCTTTAATGATATAATCCCCAATAGTTGCGTCCATTCTACCTTCAAGGGTGAAGATTTTAAGGCCTTGTCCTTTTACAACCATTTCATATTGTTCCCATGTCCATTTATTTGCAGATGAATGCAGCCCTGTAAATTCAATAACTTCTTTTAAATTGTTCCCTGTCCATTGGACAGCTTCAATTACTACTGGTATTTTTCTATACTTTGGCATTGGTTTATTTTTTAGTTATATAATCGTAATGGTAAAGATGTTTATTTACAAATACTTCCTTCTTAATTAACCCCGCTTCCTTCAGCCTTTTTGCATAATCATAGTCCTCGCCAAAAGTAATATCAGGATATTTAATTTGCAAAGCCAATTCTGTTTTTATTGGGGAAAGATGATTATTATACCTAAGATAAACATTTCCCCGCTTTTCATAAGGGTATCTTACTGAAATTCTCCATTCGGTTTTATTCTTTCCGTCGAAAGTGATCCATCCTTTAAAACCTATTGCGTCCGGTTTCTGTTCAATGGCTTTCATAAACTCCCCTACATACTCAGGATAAATTATATCATCGTCATCGACAAAAGAAACGTATTCAGCACCGATATTTTTAGCCCGTTCTAATAACTTATTCCTTTTTGCTCCTGTGGTTATTTCTCTGTTATCTACTTCAGGAATGATTATTAAATCAGGATGGGAAGGAATAGAGCCTATCAACCGGGCAAGTTTATCCTTTCTTTCTTCCAGAGAACAAATTAATATTGCGAGTTTGTAAATCAAAATTTAGGCAAAACGCCAAACTTATTTTCGTAGATTAATTTTCCACCTTTTATTACTGTTATCTTCTTTTCATTGACCGGAATCTCTGTAACAAATCCCCCGTTAATTTGAATATCTTTTACTCCGTATCTTGTTAAGTCAAGTTCAACAACTGTATCACCTAATTCGAAACGTTCATAAGGGTGATAAATGGTTAAGCCCATCCATCCGTTTTTTGTATTAAACTCACCATCATAGCGGCCTTTCTTCTTTTCCCATTCAGGAATAAACCTTTTAAACCCGACAAAGAGAAGTCTTTCAACAAAATTCATATTATCGTCATCAATAAAACTCATATTTTAGAAACGATTAACGGTTCTAAGATATAAGTGGCCACAAAAGCCCACAATAAAGCAGGTTCCGTCTTAACTACATAAGTAAACAACAAAAAAAGAATTGATATTAAAAGCAGTCTAATAATAAATAGTTTCATACAAATGTTTTTGGTAAGCCAAAATTATTTCGTTCCCTTATATCAAAAGTCCTTTTGTCAATATGATAAGTTGCCTCTGTTTTTCTATACTGCATATCCGGCCTTCCGAATCCATTTGCCGGATGCCTATGCTCTAATATTTTCTCATCAACAAACTTATATCTTCCGAGTCTCTTTGCAACTTCCATAGCTTCATTATCACACCAAAGATTCCTGTAAGCTGAATGATAAACATAATGTGTTCGTGAATAATAAATATAGTCCATTATCGAATAAGTACAAAGAGAAGTTTTAGCATCAGGAAAATGGATAAAAGTATCGTCTGTGCAATGTTCTTCAATAACAAGGTCGAATCCTTTCTTGATAAAAAACATATCGTCACTATGATTACAAAGAATGTCAAACTTAACACCTTCCAACCCTCTGTTGATCGCATGAATCTTACTTTGACTGATTCCAAAGACGGGAATAACTTCTGGATAATCGTTTAACCTTGCTCTGTAACTTTCAATTTCCCTATCGTTGTTATCAAGTTTAGCAAGTACAAAATAATCTTTATCTGAAATGAATTGACGGATATTATCTAAGCATTCGTAGAATTTGGTAGGCCGAGACCGAGATGCGAAATTAAAACAGATCATAATCCCCCATTGATGAATTTAAGAAGGTCTCTTAATTCTTCCGTTTTAGCAGAATACTCATTCCCCCTTTCTTCGTTACCAAGTTCTTGATAACATTCTTCAGCAGCGTTTTCATATTCTGAAATTCTGCTTTCTATTTCATTGATTAATATTTCAATAGTTGGAGTTGATGTTTCCATGATTTGAGTTTTTTTTTGTTTGTTATTATTTAAAGATAATAAAAACCCTATATAAAAATACAGGGTTTTAAAATAACTCGCTCTATTGAGCATAAACAATCTTAATAATATGAAGATAACAAAAAAGCCGAAATGTAGAAACAATTCGACTTTACTATTAAAACAAACCAAGTTTATGAAAACGGTAACTAACCGCTTTACTCTAAAAAGAATCTCCCTATAGAAATAGGGAGGGATCAGAAGTTGACTGTAGGGAAGGCTCTAACCCCTTCTCTTATCAGATTTAAATATAATACAAAAAACCGAATATGGAAATATCCGGTTTCAAAAAACCATTAACCACAAAAATTTTAGGCTTCCGGTTGTTCAGTAGGTTCGCCAAACGTAATTGTCCCACCTGTTGCATCACCTGATTTAATCTCAATAGCGACATCTTCAAAAGGCAAATCATCACCTTTTGAATTTGTAGCTTTTATTGTCAAAGCCGCCACACCCGGAGCAACAGCCTTAACGGTGATTGTGTTTGTGGGATCATCATAAGTAGCAGTAGCCACAGCTTCGTCGCTTGATGTTACCGTTACATTACCATCGGGAACGTCTGTTGTGTGTCCGTGTTTGTCAACAAAAGCAAGCGTACCGGATGCTTGCTGTGTGTCGGTCATTGAAAGTGCCATGATTTTTAATTTTCCTTTTAAGTTAGTTAATAATAATTTTCCATCATAAATTGAAAGCGAAGATAAATAAGATTCCCCTGTGTTTTCTTTTTCAGGTTCACAGTTTATTATCACCCGTTCAATCTTGATGTTAAATAAAGCCATAGAGTAAATATACTAATTTCCTTGCCAAGTTTTCAAAAACCATTTAAAATTTGCATTAAGGTAATACCGAAAGCAATCCAAACTGTCTGCCTGTTGGTTTGGGTCTTCCCTGTCACCTTTTTTAATTGAGCCATCAGGAAGCATTTCTACAAACTGAAGATCGTGAATTAAGGGAGCGCAATTTGTCGGGTCTAAGCTTATTTTATAATGCTCAAGGATTGAATTAACGAGGACTTGATTTTCTGCTATTCCAGGATTCACCGTTGGTATTTTAATTTGATTAGGCGAAAGGTTTAATTGTGTCCTGATAACTTTGTAGTAATTCAAATTATCCCTTACGAGTGCCGAACTTGCTTGACCTGTTGCATCACCATTAACTATAAATAAAGTCTTTGGATATTTCATTTTGATAACGTCACAAAGTTTATAAATGTCTGAATTTGGTAATTTGATAGATTCTACCCCAAATATTCTATCGTTGTAATGTTGAAAAGCTGCACAACAAATCGGGTTTCTATTGAAGTCAAAGGATAAGTAAAGCGGGTAATCTGGATTGTATTTTGTTTCCGAAATGTGCTTTTCTGTTTTAAATGAGAAGGCGAATCTGTTCCCCATATTGACGAATGGTATGCAGTAATAAAGCTCATTAAAAACACCCTCTGGAAGTATTGCCCTAAACTCATCCAACTTTGATTGTTTTAATATTCCTTCTCTTATTGCATCGTCGGCTGTGAATTTATGATATTCCCATGTAGGCAATTTACCGTCCTGAACTTTCCGGCAGAATTTGTAATACCAATTATCAATACCCTTCATATTTCCAATAGCCCTTATTTTGCCATCTGTGAAAGTGGTTGTTGAAAGTATGGCGGTAAACGCATCTTCTTTCATCCTTGAACCTTCGTCAATAACAACCCCGTAAACATCTTCACCATAAAGTGAATCCGGATCGTCGGCACTCTTGAAAACGATTTTAGTGCCTTTAGGAGTCACTATGGTATGAGGAGACGAATTGTAAACCGTATAACTTGGATTGCCCTTAATCTTAGCCGCAATGCGGTTAAATGCTATTTTAGCCTGTTCGTAAATAGGAGCAATCCACCAATAGTTCCAATTTGGCTGAACGTGCTTTTGTTGAGATTCTCTAAATAACCACCAAATATGAGAATGGGTTTTGCCGCCTTTAGATGTTGCTTCAGTAATAGTGTTCTTATCCGAATCAACAATGATTTTTTGGTAATCGGCTAACTTTGGGCTTTTAACTTTTACTTTAGGTGAAATCAACTTCAGTAGTATGAATTGTATGATCTTGTTTTTCTGACAACCCCAAATCCCTTGCAATTATATTTGGGTTTAAAAAGTCTGCTGCTGCGCCTTCAAACTTCTGACAATAAATAATTTGTGCTATTTTATTTGCGACCCCGAAAAAGTCTTTATATGGTTCTTCGTTAGATTTGTAGTTTCTAAACGTATCATCGCTAATCCCAGCAAATAAACAAAAGGCCATTTCTGTCATTGCCCTCATCTTAGGAACGTTTATTTTCATGCCTGTTCCGAAAACCTTCATCTCATACAAGGGGTTTTTTTCAGCCCAAGTAAAATACTCTACTGCTTTCTTCCATAGCTCATTAGGCTTGTAAATCATTTCCCTACCTGGATTCTTGACTAATTTCCAAAACTCATTTTTTGCGGGAGCTGCCATTTTATATTACTTCAATGAGGTATAAAGATAAGTATAATAACCTGTCCTTTTTTGCCTCGTTCCAAAGCTCCAGTTTCCTTTCCCTTGAAAGTTCGGGTAAATCTTTGTTGTGTTTTAAGTAGCCGTAAACCTCGCTTAAATACCATTTGGGAGTGTTCCATCGGAAAAGATATTGCCGATCTTCTTTGGCTTGCTTGATCATTGGAGAAGCAAGTTCAATTAAGGCTTCAGGTGAATAAATCCCTTCTCCGCTATATATTCTGATTGCTTTCATAAAGTCCATTCAGTAAATAAATTGATTCGTTCTTTATCCATTTCAGTCTTTGGGAAACCATACTTTTCTATATCTTTTTTTCGTTGTGAAATTTGATCTACCCATTTAGTTGCCTCCTTGAAAAATTTCTTATCAATTTCAAATCCATACGCTTTCCTATTTAATTCTAAAGCCGCTATTAAAGTGCTTCCGCTTCCTGCTGTTGGGTCAATAACAATATCACCTTCGTCTGTAAAAATTTCAATCAATTTTTTTAATAATTTTATCGGCTTCTGAGTTGGATGAAGTTTTTCAATATTTGCATCATCCCTTTCCCAATCAATGCAATTAAAAACCATTTTCCCTTTATTGTTGAATTTTGGCAACTTATCTCTATAAAAAAGCAAACCATATTCACAATTACCAACCACTCTCATATTAGCCTTTAGTACCTGAGCGGAAAAGTTTTTACGAAATACAAGGTTTATATATTTAGGCAACCCGTATCTTTTTGCTAACTCAATAAAAAACATCTGCTGATCGAAAGCGCAAAATAATAACATTACCGGAGCTTGTCCCACTTCCTTTGGTTCTTTTTTTAATAACGCATTGGCGAAGTGCATAAATTCCGCTGGCTTAAAATAACCGTCAGAATGAAAGAATGTTTTTTTAGCTAATTTACTTTCTCCGTTTTCATTATCTCCCCCTTCATACCATGCCGGATTTGAGGCATAGGCATTATTACCAAGATTATAGGGAACATCGGCTATAATGAGCTGCGCCTTGTGTAAGTTATATTTTTTAAAGTTCTGGAAGTGGTCATTAAAAAGGATCTGGCTTATCATTTTCTCATTTTTAGTATGTCAGAAAAAATTAAATCTGTCTTTGCGTATCCTTTGAATCCCATTTTGTTTTTAAATAATCAGCCATTGCATTGTGATTAAGTTTTTTTTCTCTATCCTGGTTTTCACTCCATCTTGTCGGATCACCGCTTGCCTTATGGTTAATGTGAATTTCTTCTTTTATTTTTATTATCTCATCTACTCTTTCGTCTCTGTATTTATCAAACATTTCCATAACTGAAGGAATGTCTAAGCGATTATAAACAACTCCCATTTTCCCGGTAGCTAACCTTTGAAGAAATAAAAAAACATCTTGCATTGAAAGTGTATCATCTTCTGATTCATCAATTATTTGATCTGCAAGTAAAAAAATCTGTTCGATAGTTAATGAGTTTGTTAAGTTAAAAAACTTCATTGTATATTCTATCTGTGCAATAATTAAACTATGAACGTAACGCTTATCCTGTTTCGCTAAAGCCGGTATTCTTTCTGATGTTGGAATCTTAGCTAACATTAAAAAGTCAAGACCTGCTCCTTGCTGGAATGGTTTAAGCAGCGTCTTTACCAGTTGCTGATCCCCCGTTTCCATAGCGTTCATTAAGCATCCCGTCATATTGTTGGCCTCTTTCTTTAGAGCCATAATCTTGTTGTTTTCCGTTTTTTGTAGTTGGTTTCCCATGTATAGCTGTTTGTGTTATTGATTGAATTTGATTTGAAATTGTAAGCAATGTTTTACTTGAATAAAAATTATCCTTTGCGATTATTTTAGAAATTATTTCCCATGTTTCAAGTATTGGTAAATTATGCTGATCTGGAGTACCACTAAAACCTGCCTGAGTGCAAAAAAATTGAGCAATAGAAAAAAGAGGTTTGTAGTCTTTGTTTTTATCTGAAAGGTATTTAGGATTGTGCTTTTTGAAAACGTTCAACATTTGCGGAATGATTAAAAGGTTTTCATACTTTCCAAAATTTGCATTTCCATTACTATTTACATCTTCATTTATATTTTCATTTGCATTTTCCATACGCTTAGCGTATGCTTTTGAGTTATTAGTTTGGTTTTTAGTAGTTTGTGCTGATTTCCTTCTTGATTCGCAAAAGTTTTTACGCTTTTCAGATTCTTCTTTCATCCTTTTATTAAAGAAAATATTGCCTTCTTTCTCAAACTTGTCAAACACTTGCTCATCATACGCTTTGCATACGCTAAGCATATCCTTTTCAGAAAGACCGCCTTTTTGATGTTGTAAACAAAGTAAACGAATGTATTTACCGACCTGATCATCTGTCATTGTAAATGTTCCAGAAAGGAAATCAGAAGTATAAAATAAAACTGCTGGGTCTTTAGCCATAAAAAAAGCCGGCTTGGAGAACGACTTCCTTACCGACTATTTAATCTTAAAAAAGATTTTGCAAAGGTCGTTCTATCATCTGCAAAATCCGTACTAAAAATGTACGCTAATTTATAAAATAACAGTTAGTAAACAAAATTTATTTTATCACATACAACCTTCTCTCAAATAAATCCCGATCACAAACCCGAAACCCTGTGTCTAAATCCCAATACTTCTTATTCTCAACAAATACCTCAAACCAATGCCCTGTAAGGTAATCGTTGTAAAGGGTATCGGTTTTTAAAAAGACTTTGGCTGTTGTGTACTTCAAAGAAATTATTAAACATTGGCCTTCGGTTTGTTCTGGTTTTGAACAGGAACAAAGGGAAGCAATCAGGCATACTAAAAGTAAGAAGATTAGGAATTTCATTTTAGTTATTTTTTGATTTTGCTCCGGCTTGCATACCCATAGATAATGCTTTTTCATTTGATGGAGAACCATTTAATTTAATGCTGCCAAAAACGGGATGCGAACATTCAAACAGTTCTTCAATTCTTGCTCTTGTTTTATCACTACCATACCCCGCCCAATAACCAAAATTAGCATTAGCAATTTCTAAAGCTGTGTGACCATCTTTATTTTCTTTATCTAATGCTTTCTGAATATAATCAATGTACGCTGCTTTGTATTGCATAGCGTCCTTCTTATCTGTAATATTCATGGCAGAGTCAAGTATTTCGCCATAGGTTAAAACCTCTTTATTTTCTGGATTAAATTTGGTCATATTTTTAATTTTTAAATTGTTTTGCGTACCGCTTCACCTTCCTTTTGCCTTGCCTCATTCACCGTTCCCCTTAGTTCTGGGTTTTCCTCTTGTATCTTTTGTCGGACACGGCGAATTGTTTCGGCGTTGATTAATTTCCTTTGTGAATAAAGAGCAAAAAAGTTATAAGTCGGTGTAGTGTTTGGGTCTAAATCCATCTTAATTAACTGAAACTTCCAGATAGTTGCAATCAATTTATTATCATCATCTCTTAAATGTGGATGCTTAACTAACAAAGCCTTCACCCGATCCTTTACTAAGGACATTTCCCTTATTAGCTTCATTTTGATTTGTTTTTGGTTTCTAAAAATCTATCTGTTTGCCTGTCTGGAACTATGTGAATAAAATAATTCTCAATCCTTGTCCCGTATAATTCAATCCATGTATTAATTAAAGACTTCCATTCCTGAGTTGAATAATAATGAACCTCTTTTTCTTTTGTTCCGTTGGGAAGTAAAAGTTTTATTGTTCCGCTCATGGCTTATATGTTTGAATAATTATTTTAAGTTCTTCCCTTGACCATCTCCTAATTGGGTTTCTTGTTGCAACAGAATCCAAAAGGTCTAAATCTTGTTGCTTGTATCTACTTAAAAGACCGTTCCTATAATTAATCAAATTGCCGTGAAGAAAACAATTACACCTCGTACATTGTCCATTCGTATTAACTTCATTAAACCGTAAAGAAGAGTGATGCCCTTGAGAATAATAATGCCCCGCTTCGGTTACTTTTGCACCGCATGAAATACAGCCTTTTTCGTGGTCACGAATCCTTATCCATCGGTTGAATGTTTGCTGAGCCTGTCTTAAAAGAGCCGGTAAACTTTTTACTTTTGCCATTATAAACTCATTTGCGCTTTACGATAACTTAATATTGAACGAAGGGCATCAATCTGATGAACGGCTGAACTATTGATCCTGTCAAATCTATTAACTAAAAAGTTTTCTTCCCGACATAAAGCATCAATCTTTTTATGAATGATTGTAGTTGACCAATCACCCGCCAAAGCATCTTTTAAAGATTGTGTTATTGAATCGTTTTTTCTCATGTCTAAAAGGTATTTAGCATTAGCCAAACAATCTCCTGACTGAGCCATTAGGATTTGTAAAAGTTCTAACCTGTCAATAATTCCCTCCTCCTGATCGCTTGGCTTTTGCTCCAGAAAGGACTGCATTTTATCGGCTTTTATTTTTAGTTTGTCTGAAGTCATGTTTTTGGGTTGTTTACAGCCTGTTTTACGGCCTTTATTACATCGGTGATAAGAAGTAGTTCCCCGTTTCTGACCCTCGCCAAAGGGCTTATTTGCCTGTCTGAAATGATTTTTAGAAGCTCGTTATACCTTTCCTCTGTCATTTCTCCAAATTCAGCGAATATTTGGCTTATTTCTTCGCTGCTGAAACCGGCCTCGTAAATTTGCGAAGCCAGTTCAGCCGCCATTTCTTGCTCTAAATTGAATATATCTTTTGCATTAATCATCAGAAGGGTAGGTCGTCGTTTGGTTCTTCGTCTTTTTGAATTTGGGTTTCGTGCGGGTTTTTCATCTTTTTATATTCGTCACTTGACCTTATTTTATCCTTAATAAAGTCGGGCAATTTATCAAAAACTTCCGTATCAAAATTTTCATAGTGCAAAACCAAAGTCGGGTTTTCTTGTGCCGGACATTTAACCGATTTCGGGAGAGGACTAACACCGGCAATTTCTTCATAGCTTTTTGATGGATCACGTTTACCCTGTTTGTGGATTACGTTCAGCATACAAGGAACACCAAGAAGTTTTGTAATATCAAAGCTCTTTACTTCGTCCTCTGAAAAATCCTTTCCCCTCCAGGAAGCTAAAGTTTTTCTCAAATTGCTTTTTTCGTGCATTGACAAAGTGAACTCTTTAGAAATAACAAAAGGTTGTTCCCCATTTTCGGTTTTAAAAACCCTTCTTTCTTCTGGAAGCTCCCAACCTATCCTTACCTTATTGACGGTTTTTACTTCACCCATTATTAACTCTTGTACTGTGCCTATGTGTATCATTTGATAACAACGGGCAATATAGTTTCCTGCGGGAATAAGCTCCCGTTGCTGTGCTGAATTTGATGCAATAATTGACATATAGGTTTGTTTAATTAATGAAAAAATTTGCCGGTTTACCTAAGTTACTGCTATTGCAAGGGCAGGATATCTCCGTTTCAGGGTAGCAGCCCCTTAACCTTGCTTTGTACCTTAGCTCTTTCCGTTTAATCCGGCTACGGTGAGATTTCATTAGTTGAATATTTTTATAGATAATTGTCGCTTTCGTCAAATAATCTTTCCTTCCGTTTCATTTCATCCCTTTCCCTGATTTTTGGCAAAGCGATAAATATTATTCCGGTAAAAAGCAAAACGACTAAAGTAAAGATTACTGCTATCATGGTTATTGGATTATTTGGTTTCTTAAAAAGTAAGCTACTAAGTGAGGCGTATTATAACATCCGTACTTGCCTCTAATTTGCTGCATTTTTGTTGCGAAGGTTCCTTTTGCATAACCTAAATCAAAGCCGATTTTCTCAGCCTGATCACCTTTTGACAGACGGGAAACTATCAGTTTCTCCTCTGTGGTAATTGCTATTTCTATTACTTTCATAACGCTAAGGTAAAGGAATTTTTGATACTTCCAAATCTTTTTCGAAAAAATCTCAAAAATTATTTGTTGGTATCATTCTAACCATTATCTTTGATATATAAACGTAAAGCAAATGACAAAAACTTTCACCGAAAAATTAATTCCATCAGTAAATTATTTAAGGATTAGAATGAGGGCGATTGAAAGGCTTACTGTTATGACTAAGCACGAAATTATAGCGATCATGTTTTTATTTATCTTAAAATAACAAATCAATAAAACAACAAACCATGCTAAATTTAAAAACAACCGTAAGCGTTCCAACCGAAGTAAGTATTGAATTAGAAACTCCGGCTTTCTTTAAAAACCCCACTACTGCCTACGATGAATATATGGCCGTAATAGAAGAATGCACAATGGAAGTTTTATTTCTTTCTGGGAACACCTTTGTAAAAAACCTAGCAACAGAAGAAAGAGTAAGAGAGATAAAATCAGCTATGGATCATTGGAAGCAAATAGACGAAAGAGAATTTTTCCAGGCGTTAAATAAGGCTTTAAAAGATTTTGACTTTAAAGCAACAATGAGACTGATCCATGAATCAAAAGTTACTATAAGTTAAAACGGTAAAAGTCCGTTTCGCCAACCGAGCAGCATGATGCTGGCAGCTCTTAAAACGAGTTCAGGGCAGGTTCCCATGTTTGCCTTTTTCTATGGGTCAAAATAGAAATCGGCTTTTTAAATCTTAAATCAAAAGCAATGAAGGAAATAACTATTGAAGATGTGCTGGATAAAATAGGTTATGCTATTTTGTTTTTATTCGGGATTGTACTACTTATAAATTTATAACAATGAATAATATTGAAAAACTTTGGGACAGAAACTCTGTTGCCATAAATGAGGACGATTATGATGGTGCAGATGGGATAGCTGAAAAGGTCGCTGGCAAAAGCATAATGTATAAAGAAAACTTTGAAGCAGCCATGACCGAGTACGCCTCCCTCAATAGGCAGGGATGGACGAGGGTGGAAGATGGAAATTTACCCGCACAAGGAGAACGGGTTTTAGTTTATTGTGAAGGCGGTTTAATCGAAAAAGGATATAGAATTGGGATGCTATGGGAAAGAGATTGGGCAGGAACAACATTCCATGAAGCAGGATATAAAGTCACCCATTGGATGCCACTACCAAATAAACCTATATGAATATAAAACATGGATTTGCAAATCACAGGTTCTATATCCGGTGGCTTGATATGATGAACCGTTGTTATAAGAAAAGCCATGTTGCGTATAAGCATTATGGAGGGAGGGGAATTACCGTATCTGATGAATTTAAGAATGCAGTCACATATATAAATTACATTGAACAACTTGACGGCTACGGTATAAATGGCAGAACAACTATTGATAGAATAGAAAATGATGGCAACTATGAAAGAGGGAATTTGAAATGGGCAAGCATTAGCGAGCAAGCCATAAACAGAAGAGTTAGGGTTGATGCCACTTCTGGTAGTACTGGCGTATCGTTTAACAAGGGATGGAATAAATGGAGGGCTTATTATAAAAGAGTTCATATTGGCCTTTCAGAAACAAAAGAAGGTGCAGAAAAGTTAAGGGCAGATTACTTAAAAACAATTAGTATATGAGTAAGAATATTACAGAAATATTTTCTATTAAACTTAACGGTAATCATTACCACATTGAGGCAAGAAGTTATAATAGTCATCTATTTAATATTGATGGTGAAAAATCGTATTGCCTGACAGTTCCAGAAATGAGAGAGTTGGCAAAACACTTAATAGAAACAGCAGACAAGATTGATAATGATAAAGATTTTAATGCTCAATAAACATTTAATCATGGAAAATAATAATAGGAAGGGATGCAGATGGACTAAAGCAAGTGAAAGATTGCCGGAAGAAAATAAACTTTACATTATCAAGTATGGAAGAAACGAAATTCAATACGCTTCCTTGTTTGTGATAAAACATAAGGTTGAGCTTAAAATGAATGTCGAATGGCTTGACGAATCCCCCATAGAACCCTGTGCTACTTCTTCAGAAATTGAAAATGATGAGTTGAAAGCGTGGAAAGAATCAGCTATAAGTGTGATGCCCGATATTCAAGCGATAGGAAAGGAAATGGGACTTGAGATTGGCCAAGCAATTAGTCCTAAAATACTTCCTTACATAAAAGAATTAAAAAAAGAGGCCGCAGAACAGAAAGAAAAACAAGAAAGCCTTGTCATAGAAATAGAACAAGAAAAAGCGGTATCAAAAGCTTGGCAAAAGGTTGCAGAAGAAAAAGAGAAGGAGTGTGAACGATGGAAAAAAACAACAGAACGATTTAAGGCAGAAGGTGACAAGTGGTTAAATAAATCAATTTCACTATCAAAACAAATAGCCGAACTAAAATCCAAAACCCCCTCCCCCACAGGTGACCGAGACTGTGAGGAGTTGAAAGAAGTCGAATATAGCGTTTATCAATTAACCCAAAAATATGCGGAGTGGATTGAAGAAACAAGTGGCGGCAGTATTTATAAGTTTTTTGAATGGTTGGATTTTTACAATTTGGAACATAAATGAGAACACTAAAATTCAATAAGCCATATAAGAATTATCGAACCACAATTCAGGATGGGAAAAGTCTTGACAATCCAGATTCAACTCATTACGGAAGATTTTCTACGGTAACAACAAAATTTGGTATCGTAACAGTAAGTGAAATGGATTGGGCGCATAATAATGGACGGTCATATTTTACGTTATTTTCTACAAATATAAAAGGCATTAATTATTCAGCTTGGCTAAACGAGGCAAGATTATCAGATAGGCAAATTAAGTTCATGTCAACGAATTTCATTAAACAACTTTTAAACAAACACCCTTGATGCTAAAGAGTAATTTAAAACTTTAAAAATATGAATGAAAAACTTTATATGGCGGGTGGATGGACTGAAGTAACAGGAATAATTAGTACCACGCCAATCTATTCAACGTCCGGTGGCATTGTCGGAGTTTCTATTACTTACTCAGTAAAATAAAAAACAATGGAACAGATACCTACCGTTAAAGAAGTAGATACTCAATTTGCTAAATCAATGACTTCTGATTTTGAAGAAGGGACATGGACTTTTTTAATGCCTGAAAAGTTCCAAGTTTGGGCGGGATATTTTGCAATAGTTGATAAACAAGTTTATGACAAAATGATTCAACGCCTTGCTCTATGTGAAGGGAAGGAGAAAGAAATAGCTGAATTGAAAACGGAATTAGAGGATATAAAAATAGTTTATAGCAAACTTGTGAAAAGTGCATCAGCCCAACGAATATCAGAGCTTGAAGCAGAGAATGAACGACTGAAAGGATTGATTGAAAAAATGTTCATTAATGAATGGCGTGATTCAAATAGGTATTCACCTAATCCATTATCTGAAGTGCTACAGCAATTTAAAACTGAAAACAATCTATAAAACCCCAAAGGAGGATAGTATGAAATTAATTGATTTGCATAAAGAGTGGATGGAGAAAGGGTTATTGCCAAATAGTGGGCTGTGCAATACTCTTGCTTTTGAAGAACCGCCGTATTCTACTTTATTAAACGAAATATTACCAAATAAAAACGGGTATCTTCTTCCAAACGGGGAATTTATAATGGGCGATAAAGTAACAAGTAAAATAAGAGATGAATACACACCACTTCGCCAAACCATAGTTCTTTTAATCTGTGCAATGAATAACGAAATTTAACCCCAAAGGAGGAACACATGATCACAAACTCACATACTCCTCGCCTCTCTTAACCTTCTCAAATAACTGCTGCCAGGCATAATCGAAAGTCTTTTGTAAATGCGGGTAATCTTTTAAAGTTGCCCATTTGCCGCCCCAAGTCCATCCGGCAGCCTCGAAAATCTTGACCACCTCCAACCAATCAGCAACCCCGTCTTTATCATTATCTCTTTTAATATCCCATGAGAGGTCATTATAAGTACCGTTTCCGTCCGTATCTGTTAGGATGGCAAAATCTATTGCTAACCCGTAATTGTGGAAGGATGAGCCTCCCTTTGCGTTTGTGACGATCTTACCGGGTTTTGTCCGGCCTTGTGCATAAAGTGCATCCTGTTCGGCAATAGTTCTTAGCCCCTGAACGATTCTAATGGCCATAGAAGCCGGGAAACCTGATTCGGCCTGTTCTATTAGCTTTTTAACTTCAGCCCTTACAGCCGGATGTAATAAGGCTACACGGGCTTCTGATACCTTATCTCTCATCTTTTTACAGTTGAACCGTTAGATTTAGAATTTGGTTTTATCCAGTTTGGGTCGATGAAACACTTTGTCCTTGTTTTCTTCTTATAAGTAATTCCGCTTTTTACAGCAGTTATAATTATGATATTCGTCCAACGTTTTTTAATTAGTTCTATTCCCTGAGTTTGACGGGTATAAACTATTTTAGTTTTTTTGGAAAGGATCAACTTGTCGTTATCCTTGATTTTGTTAAGTGTTGTTTGTATCATTTGGTTTAAGCATTAAATAAGCAATTATAGCCCCTAACATTGTATCAATTAAATGTCCTAAAATATTAACCGATTCAGGCTTTGCTGATCCGTAATAAATCCAAGATGAAATAATAGCTACCATTATAGCACAAATAGTAAGGGCAAACATTAAGACTATTATTTTACGGGCATCTTTCATAATAAAAATTTAGCGAGGCAACCGCCACCCGGAAGATTTAAATGTTAACCCCGCTAAACGATTTTAGGTTTTCCGAATATTTTTATAGCAATCGTTCCAACAAATCCACCGATTAAAAGAGCTATCCACCACCAACGGATATTTGCTGTCTTTCTCCATGTAGCTAAAGATGCTTTTAGGTTATTGTTTTCCTGTAATATCAGCCCTGCGTTTTTCTGGCATTCAAATAAAGCTAACTGCAATCGTTCCTGTTCAGCTCTGTTCTCCCTGTAAATGATTGAATCTCTCTTAATGTAAATCTTTTGAGTTTTTACAATCGTTCTTATTAATGTCGTGTCATGGTTTAATAAAATCGTATCGTAAACTAAAGAATCCATTGTAGCTATCTCAATTAAAGTATCTGTCTTGATAATAACCGAATCCGGTTTATCAGGAAATTGTTCAGCGCAATAACCCGCAGAAAATTCAGGATGTTTAAAAAGATAAAGCTGAGTTTTGGACAACGCTTTCTTTTCTGTGTTACAGCCAAAGATTGCAACCGCTAAAAGAAAAATCAGTATAGCGTATAATATAAATTTTGGCGGTTTCCTTTTCATTTAGTCACAACTTTTGCTTCAGCCGTTCCATCTTTTACAGCTTCGATAGAACTTTCACTTGGATTTTTAATTACGATCTCAGGCGGGGCTATGAAATTTTTAATCAAGTAACCAATAAAACCCAAAGCTGCTGTCATTCCTATTGTCTTCCAATCAAAATCTAACTTACCGGCTTCTAAAGAAGTGTAGATTGTAGTTAGCGCAGGAAGTATTACAGCCATTTTCAAGCCCTTCCAAATGTCTTGCCAATTAAGAGAAAACCTTTTTGAAGTTGTTACTGTTGTTGCCATGATTTAATTTTTAGTTATTGAATAGGTGGAGACATCAACATTTCTATCTCCTGTTTATAATCCTTTTTATTAATCACCATCCAGTTTCCAAACAAAGCACAGACCTTTATTAAATACTTCCCAGGTTCTACATCATTGAAAAAATACTGACCCTGATAGTAATTAGCCTCTTTAGCATTTAATAAATTTAAGTCTTTTTGCTGACAACTTTCATACCCCTTAAAAGCCTTTTTAGCGTCTTTGGTGTACTTCATTATCCAAACACTTACACCCTGTTCAGAAATGTCACCATCACCACGTAATTTCTTATTTAAGGTAACAATTAAACTTTTATCGTTTGGTTTTAATTCGTTAGGCACTTGGTCGATATAATCAGGCATCGGCTTTATCTTACCGTACTTAATTAAACTATCTGCTTCAATACGTTTCCTAAGCCTTACGTTTTCTTTTTTAAGAGCAGAAAGTTCAGTAATTAAATCGCTTATTTGCTTATCTCTATTATCTGGGTATTCGTTAAACTTAAAAGCTAGTGGTTCACTCTCTCCTGCTCTTTGAGCAAGTTCTTTGTTCTCTTTTTGTAACTGATTAATTTTAGACTGAGCTTTGATAGCATAATCAGAAACATTTGAAAGGTCATCTGTCCACTCTTGCAGACTGTCAACTATTAACGAAATAGAATCAGTTAAAGGTTTATTACTTATAGGTATTGGATTTGCTTTTTCAGAACTACTATTGCAGGAAGCAAAAACAAACAATATGTAGATTAAATTTCTCATTCTTTTACGATACCAAGTTTTCTAAGTGTATTCATCTCTCCTTTAAGTTCTTTGAATGCTCCGGTTAAATCAACAATTTGCCCTCTTAATTGTTCCACCTGAACCTGAACGACATATTTTTCAGTAGCACAATCTTTATTTGCTTTCCTTAGATCATCCTGAACACTAGAATTTGTTTTTTGATTAATAGTAAACATAACAGAAATGCCAATTACTAGCAACGTCATAATTGCAGCAGTCGGATTGTCTTTAAACGCCTTAAATAGTGCATCAAATTTTGTTCCCATTATATTGGGGTTACCGGATTTGAAAAATTTCCAAGATTACTATTTACAACCGCAGCAACTTTATAAGTCGTTCCGGCAACGGGATAATGATCAGTAAAACTTGTTCCGGTAATAATTGCGATAGCTTTTTCGCCCAATGCTTCCCTGTCACTTCTGGAAACCCAATAAGTTGTTGCAAATGGAACGCTGTACCATTGTAGAAGTACCCCATCTGATTTAATGGTAGCTATAAGCCCTTCTGGGGCAGGTATGTTGTTTGTAGGAGTGCCATGTGTCGGTTTCGGATTGTGAATTGCTTTTGCCATATATTAAATTTTAATTTTTTACCAATCGTCTTTACCGTTTTTAACTATGTTTGTTCGCTTTGCGTCTAGTGAATTATCAATAACAACACAAGTTGAGTTTAAAGGTGTGTAGCCTTTTATGACATTCTTTATGTTATTTGTGAATCCCGCCGTCTCTCCTTCTTGTGCAGACCTGAAGTTTGAATACCACAAAATTGCAATTGCTCCAGGTATGCTATCAATAGTAATACTTGTAGAATTGACCTTATTTGAAATTGCATTTACTGTTACTTGCATTTTCTTAAAGAATTTCTTTTCGGCTGAATCTCTTGGCGTCCATCCTCCTTTTATATAACTTAACTCTTCATAGGTAAACACTCTAAAGCGAGCATACACAGTATCAAGTCTTGTGTTCACTTGAGATTTTGCGCTAAAAGAAATCAAGAGGAGTAATGCTAATATTGTTTTCATTGTTTTGGTTTTTTTGGTACTTCAACCATTTTAATTTGTTGTAGCCATGCCAGCAATACACTTATTTCATCTCTTGTCACCGATCCGGGAGTATTGATTGCTTTATATAACAATTGGAAGTCTGGAATATTGCCACCAAGTATATACGCTGTGTCAACCGGGACTTTTATTTTCTTAGCTGTTGTATCCTTGCTTGTCTGCCCGTTTACTATACTTGAAAAAATGATTGCTGCGATAATTAATATATATTTCATAATTTTTTAGTTTGCTAATCTGTATCTGAACCAACTACCTATAAGTACCGTACTTGTACCACTTGTAACTTTTAAATGCTGAATTGAAATATTTGCCGTTCCTGATCCTCTTGTTGTAACAAAGCCGTGTATATACATTATACCCGATTGCCCCGATGTTAATAATCTAGCAGAAATTGCAGTTGTAGCAACTATGTTTTCATTTGTTAGTGTAGTTCCTGTTGTGTTTCCTGTTAATATAGCCATAACCACAGCAGCACCACCGCTACCTCCTGCGCCAATTGCGTACTGTACACCTGTTGTAACTGCTGAGGTAGTTACATTTAAAAAAGCCTCTACTTCATACAATGTAGAATTTGTAAGAGTGCCTGATGTAAGCCCTGTAATATCCACAAGAGACTGCCCTGTTGTAGTTGCGTTACTTCCGCTTACTACAAATGAAGTCCAGTTAGTTCGTGTGTTATTTGCTGTCCAATTTGTGCCATCGCTCATTAAAAAGTTCCCTGCTGTGCTAGGGACGGCTATTGTCTCTGTACTCCAAATTGGCGAAGCAGACGATTGAGATAAAAGTATTTTCCTTGCTGTCGCATTACTCGCATCCAATTTTGCAAGAGTAGCAGCATTAGCAGCAAGCATACCTGTAGTCACTTTTAAAGCTCCAATTGTAGTTGCATTTCCAGAACTTGTTACATCTCCAGTTAGATTGGCGTTAGTAGTCACGTTTCCCGCCGTAAGACCGGAAGCTGTGCCTGTAGCATTAGTAGCCACAAGTGTAGATGGCGTTCCTAAATTCGGCGTGACAAGTGTTGGCGATGTAGAATAAACAATACTACCTGACCCTGTTCCTGCACTTCTTAGCTGTGCTGAACTTGACACTGAAACAAAACAAAATATTATCAGTATTATTCTATTCATAGTATTAATTATTAGGTAAGAATTTTACAAGATTTATTTTTTGGATAATATCATCATTGCTCGTTGCTTCTCCTGTTGCTTTTAATGTAATAGCTCCGCTCAATGTTTCTCCCGCCGTTACATAATCAGCATAGTCTGGAAATAATGTTGCGTTGCTTGTTACGCTGTAAGTAATTCGTTGTGTCGCTGCACCTGTTCTTATGATCTGCCCTGTTATTGTTATTACCCCGTCATTCTGCGCTTGTGCGCCACTTGCATAAATTGTAGTTGCTCCGAATTTTACTTTTACTTGCTTAGTATTTGCGTTAGCCGCCAAGTCAAAAGACATTGTAAATTCTATGTAATCACCATTAGCAGCAAGTAATCCAGCAGGGACTGAATAAGTCATAAGATCATCTTCGCCTGCACCAACGTTGCCAACATCAGTAGTATTAACTGTAATCGAACCGCCAAGTTTATAAGTACTGCTTCCTTGTGATGCCGTAACTGTTTTTGAAAAAGTAGCCTCCCCTGATGCGGCTATTGTTGCTCTTACAAGTTTGTTGGTAATAAAATTTAAGGCATTGTTTGTTTCCATTCCAATACCACCACCGTCTATAAAACCAGTATATACCCCAAATAAATTACCTGTTACAGCTACTAAACTATGGTCATACCCGCTACCGCTTGAAACAAGAAGCCTTGCATTGCCTCCTCCATAAATTTGAGTTGTATTATCAAAGGCATCAGGGTCATAAATTGAAGCCGTTGCATCGCTTGTAAATAAGGCCTCCCCGTTAGCGAATAGTTCTATTTTTCTTGCCGATGCCGTACCAATTATTTCACTTGTAAACCTTGAGGCTCCTGCTGCTGTAATGATTGCCAAATCGCCTGTTCCTGAACTTGATGATATATTTAAAAGGTTTGCCGCTTGAGAAGAAATGCCTTTTATTTCTAACCCTACATCAGTAGTGTTCTGTGTTGTTATTTTTACATTTGTTCCGCTTGCAGCATAATCAACGGCTGCAAAATCATCAACTGTTGTCCCTGCGCCTGGATAGTAAGTTGCTTTACCGCTTGCGCCTGTGTTTACTGTTCCGCTGCCACCTATCAAAGCTCCCAAACTATCAATCACTTTCTTTGTTCTTACCCATGATGTGACACCGATACTTGTAGTATCAACAATCACACTACCTGTTGATGTTATAGTTGTAAAGTTTGTTCCGAAGCCTGCGGATACTGAGGTAACTGTACCCGAACCACCGCCGCCTGCACGAACATCGGATAGTGTCGCAAGAGTGTCATTTGCGTTTCCGGTCTCACGTAATTGATAATTATGAAATCCAGAAATATTGTCGGCTTTTATTGTGCCTGTATATGTTGCTGTATTCCCAAGCGTTAAAAAACCGTTATCTGAAAATTTTCCTATCTCAGCACGAACGGAACCGCCTCCGATACTAGAAACAACATCGAATCCGACATCGTTGTCAGTTAAAAGCGCATTAGTTGAAGTGTTTCCTGCCGTTGTTACCTGTTGAAGTGTTGGAGTGCTGCCACCCGCAAAACTATTCCTATCCATCATTCTTACTTTCTTAGTAGTTGCATCCCAAGTAAGAACCGAATCATTTGAATTTCCTTGCCTGAAATCTTTAAGCATCAAATGCCCCTCAACTTTCAAAACCGCATCACCACCTTGCTTATATACTTTTATGGTATCGCCTCTTAGTAAAACAGTAGATTGAGAAAAGGAATTTAAAGAATAAAGAAATACTATTAAGATTAATATCTTTTTCATAATAAAAAAAAGGGTGAGAAAACCCACCCGTATTTTAAGCCGCAGTTACTAAAAGACATTGGTCAAAAATACCCGCAGGTGTGTCAACAGGACAAGGCAAGTCAGCCTGAGCGAACTTTACCTCAACATCCCAAACAACCTCTGAAGCCAAATCTTCTGTTACCGGATTCTTAGGAACCACGTTCACGGTATTGTCCGAAATGTGAATCTGTGTTTCTGTTCTGTAAGCAACTTTGTAATTTCTTGCATTCTTAATACCGTTATAGAAATCGCAGTTCTCACGGTAGTTAGGGTCTTTGAAAAGCAAAGAGAAATTATACCCCGTTACTTTCGTAGCTTGATCTCCGTAACCCGGCCCTTCAACAGGCGCACCGCCATCAAATGAACCAAGAACTTCGGGGATAACAATTATATCTCTTGCGTTAATCCCCGTTGCCCACTCTGTTGGACTTGTAGGGTCTGAGAAATTAAAAGATGATTTTATAAAAGCTACCGATCTTACCCGACCATGCTCAGGAACTGCACAAGGATCACAAATATGATCCGGAACTGTTGAATCGCAGCCTTCTGGATAATAAATAGACATATATTAAATTTGAAAATTAACAACAATTAAAGCAGCCTTTTTTAAAGCGGCTTTCGATAGTGTAGCTTATGTTTATTAAGCTCTGTTCAGGCTTTAAAGAGTATTTAATTCCTTTGTACTCTGAATTAAAAACCTGCATTGTATTCAAGATAGCTGATAGAACGCTAGTACGAATATAAGTAAATTTTGAATTTTCTTGTTTAGGTGATTCAGGTAAGACTGCCTGAATAAAAGCAAACATTTCATCCGGTTTCACTTTTTGGCTTTTAAAATAAACAACCAAGTTAATTTGGTAACGGTTTATCATTTCTCCAAAACTGTCACCGTAACCTGTTTGTGCTTGCGTAGTTTGAACCGAGTTTACCTTGTGGTAAAGTATGACTTCTTTTCTGTCATCAAATCCCGCCCATGCACCTTGATTGTTAGGGAAGAAAACCGGGAAAGATTGTTCTCCCTTGACAGTAGTTTCAGATATTCCAAATAAAGACAAAGCCCCAAATCCATTTTTTATGAATGAGTTTTTAAGGTCTTCGTTTATTATCTCAATTATGTCTTTAAGTCCTTCCAATTATTTCTGTTGATAATTCGTTTAATCTTTCAAAAGCATAAGTCTCTTCATCTTTGGTCATGTCACCGATCTTCTTACCAAAATGTTCTTCAGCGTATTGAATCTTTTTTAACCCCGTCACTCCTTTAGTAGCTGCATCGTCAGTAAACCCAACACCATAACCACGATCCGTTGCAAATGCACCCCAACTATTAAATAACTTTCGAGTAAACACCAATATCACATCTGTTTCGCTTTTGGAATGGTTTTGCTGTCTTTCTCGTATAGCCAAATACGAAGTTTTGTACTGGCCTATTTTACCGCCATCACTTGCAAGCCCGTTTATGTGTATTCGCTCGTTCATTAATTGAACCAATTCAACACAAACCGGACGTAAAAGACTTTCCTTATCGCTCAACTCTTCCTTGATCCTTTGAAGGTCTTTCTCAAATCCACTTGTATCTATGTTTACGGTAGCCATTGAACTGATTTAACCAAAGGGCTGCACTCAATACAACAATCATCCATAGCATCAAGTTCTATTCCTAAAACCGCCTCTTCTAACTGAATTTCGTACTGAACCTGATAGTAATCTTTTAGCTCATTATATTTTTGAACGTCTGCGGTTGTGTATTTATTTAACCTGTCAGCGTTTAACAAGTGAATGAGTAATTGATTTCCCAAAAGGTAAAGCCATGCACTTGTAAAGATTGACTTCTGATTGCACACTATTTGAGAGTAATCACATCCTGCACTTGCCAAAATACCCACCCCATGAGCATTATTTGAAGCCGTAACTGTTGCTCCTGACTTCGTAGCACCTGCAATAGACGGGTTACAAGTATCACAAAAAACTGCACTTATAGTTTGACAAAAACAAGAACTAATATTACTTGTTATTTCCATTGCCACCCCGTCAATACTCGTAAAATCGAACCCAACAAAAAGACGGCTTGAAGTAAATGTCCTATCTACTACATAAGAGTTTAAACCGATCACAACCGTAACGTCTTTTGTGTAAAGTTCTACTCCTTGCCTGTTGAATATTTTTAAAGTAGAATTTCCCGCAGTTTCAGAATATAAATAAACCGACGAAATTAAGAAAGCCTGAAAAGTAAAATATTGATAATCGAAACTAAGTAAAAGACCCCTGTAGTTTGCTGAAGCGGGTTCGCTTGTACTTGCTTCAGGTATAAACTCAATGGTTTCTTTTACCCTTTTAACATTGTAGTTTTTTCTCAACTGAACCATGATGTCAGTCTGAAACCTTCTTGCAGATATTTTATTTACATCTGACCAAACACCCTTATGTGTAATTTCTTCACCGTCTGCAATAGCATTTATGATCTCAGTATTTAAACCGGGAAGATTATTTATGTAAAGCCCGGATTCAGGAGGAGTGCCACAATCAAGGATGCCAATATAGTTAATTAAACATTCCATAATTAAAATAAGGGATGTCGCATTTCACGACACCCCTGTATATTATCGAAGGTTAGTAACCTGTTCCGTAAGAACTTTCATTTCCAACACAATCTTCACAATTATTAGAAATCTCATAAAGAAGTGTTCCGTTTGTCTGATAAAGTTCATCACCCGCAGCATACTCATTCGTACTTGCTGGTTGAACCCAAAGAGCAAACTCTTTTGAAAGTATAACTTGCCATCCACGATTAACCGTCGTAGGAACTCCGTTCACATCAACCACCGTAGGACAATCAATGTATTTCATTTGAATATCCAAACGAAGGTCTCTTAAACATTGAAGCTGATCCACACAACCCGTAAACTCGTTAACAGGGAAAGGCGCAGTAAAGAAAATAGAACCGCCTTTTTCACCCGCAAAAGCACCCAAATATTTATTCCATGAAAGGAACTTAACAGAACCTGGAGCAAAAACACCAACGGAATCAGTTCCCCAAATGTTCTGAGTGTCCTTATCGAACCAAAACGAAGGAATCGGAAGTCTTGAAGCGTCAATACCTGACTGAGAAAGACCTTGAGCCATTCTGATCATGTCGTAAGAAGCCATTAAACCGCCTCCTACCATACAAGGATCATCGCAAATCTCATTGTCTCTGAGGTCATTCATCATTTCGATAATACCATCAGTCAAATTAATTGTCGCACCATTACGAGCAATATTGATCGCTTTTGCAAAAGAAGAATTAGTTGTTACATTCTTTCCGAATTGAGTTGACATTTCTGTAACTAATTCTTGGTTGATCGCTTTGTAAAGGATGTTTGCGTGTTCAATAAAAAGTGAATAATGTTCTTGCATCATAGCAGTAGCAGGAAGCCCTACCATAACCGTACGAGAAGCTTCATCGCAATACTTCTGAATTTCAGAATCAGACAGATAAAAAGTTGTCTGTTTGTGATTAAGGTTTGGAAGTGTCCATTCCGCTTTCGCAGGAATCCGGTTAATATCGCAATCATCCGTGTCCTGAACGTGAGCGAGAGTAGGACGTTGACGATAAGCGACTGTCAATGTTTTTCTGTGTGAATTACCACCGAAACCGTCATTGATCGGGTTAACGGTTGAATTTTGACAACAAAAAAGCATTTTTAAAAATCCTGCAACATGAATTTTGCCTATCGCTGAGTTGCCGTTTGCAACTTCGGTAACCTGACGTAGTAACGCCGGGCAGTAACCTGTAGCCATATAAAAAATAGATTAGTAAGTTAGATCATCTTAGTAGGTTCGGCTTCCAGTCCTTTAAGACTTTCTTCCATTAATGAACCTATGTTGATTTTTGACTTCCCGTTACTTTGTACAGTAGTCGGTTGTCCATTGTTTGCGGGAGAGCCGCCAGTTTGTTCGCTGTTAGGCGCAGATTGTTTTAGGATTTTGTTTTTCGCTAATGTCTTATTGATGAAATCATCAACAGTTAATTGGCGATTGTTTTCGTCGAAGTAGTTTGAACCGTCCTTTTTTTGCAGTTTCAAACTACCGTTTTCATCAAGGATAAAGGATGCGTTGCTATCTTGAAGTTCTTTTTCTAAAATATTTCTTATTGAAATCGCCCTCACATCTGAAGGCAATTCATCGTAGATCGTTTTAACTGAACCTGTTTTATTGTTTAAATTAAGTTCAGTTTTAAAGGTATTCATTTCACCTTTTGCCTTATCGTTGTCGGCTTTTCTTCCTTCTTTCTCAACTCTTAATTTCTCATTAAGGTCGTTTATTTGCTGATTTAAAGAATCAACTTCAGGGGCTTTCTTTGTTGACTTACTTGCATTTTCAATGACCTCTTTTAACTTAGTTCCCAAAAGAGCAATTCTTTTTGTAGAACTCCTTTCCTTTGAAACTTCGTCAATAACACTTTTATCCAAACCCGATGCTGCGTAAAAATCATCCAATGACCTGTCAACGTTTGCCATGATCTCAGCAAAGTAATGAGTCTTTATTTCAGGATGGTTATTTTTTGCATCGACAACAGAAAGTAAACTTTTGTTTATTGCACTCTCCAAGTCCTTAGATAACTCAACATTATCCAAAGCCTGATTAGAAAGTATTTCAGTTAAGCCAGCGTCTTTAGGATCAATTCCGGCTTTTTCTGCTAAAGAGAATAAAAACGAATGAAGTTTTACTTTTGCCATTTATCTGGGTTTAGGTCTTGGACGTGATGGTTTAGGTCTGCCACAACACATAACTAA
>Ga0193692_1000018_pt1 | contig 48449 bp, 64 predicted proteins | sample L3a1metaG_FD_144917 | JGI IMG/M metagenome (GOLD analysis project Ga0193692, IMG submission 144917) | Soil microbial communities from a riparian zone of the East river system, Colorado, United States - L3a1 | ecosystem: Environmental > Terrestrial > Soil > Riparian zone | place: USA: East River... | reverse complement strand
CGTCACCTTCCACTTGATAATTAAGTCGCCTTCGTGCTTACGAGACATTAGAGAGACCTCTGTGGGAGGGGGCCGATCACCCTATTGTGCATTGCCCCCTTACCAATGTCAAACAGTCGGTGCCGGGCTCAGCGATTTATTTTTGAGGCTATCCTGCTTTCTTCTTACCTAAGAAGTCCTCAATCACATCCTCCGGTGTGATGCCGGATGGATCGACGTCCGCGATTGCGGCGATGGCCGGGGGCGGCTCGACAGCTATCCCCGCCTTCCTGATTGCCTCAGTAAACTTGAGGTCTTGCGGGGCGATGATGAGCTTGACGACAGTCCCCGGCTCAGCTGGGTAGCGGACGCCGCGGGTTGATTCACGAACTTTCGTGTCCAAGGACCAGGAGATAGTCACTTTTGCGCCCTGGACGATGTCGAGGAGGGCGTGACCGTCCAGCCGCATACGGGCGCGGAGAGAGTGCAGCCGCATCCTCATAACGACGGCCTCGCTGTAGGGCATTTCGAGTTCGATGGTGCGGCGAGAGCCCTCGATCAGCGTCGCGAGGATTTCGGGGGCGAAGGAGGAGAGAGCTGGGGGCTTACGTGTCATAGCCATTTCCTTTCCAGTCTTTGACTTGTTCGGCCCAGCACTCGTCGTGCCAGACAGTATCCGCTATGAGAGCATAGTTCCCCGGTACTATGCCATTTGGTGTGTGGAGGACGGTGACATCCTTCCCACAACCAACACAGGGAATGAGGAGTTGCTCGGGTGGGCCGTGGATCTCGTTTCGCATCTCTACCTCACTGTGATGCAGGTCGTCAGGGTCGCGGCGGCCAGCCAGTAGATTGTTCTGTTCCAATCGGAACTGAATGCGTACATTGTCGCTGCGCCGAGATTGAGGGCGATTGAGAGGGAAGGGAATAGGTAGGTCCAGTTCATTTCTTCTCTTCCTCTACTGGAATCTGATGCTTGATCTCGTCGCAGGACGGGTGTTCGACGTCCCCATGGCGGAGCTTAAACTTCTCTTCAGCAAGAACGGGCTTGCCGCATTTAGGACATGTGGGTCCTTGTCCGCCATGGGGATTCATGAGTTGGTCCTTATTTCTTCTGCGTTGAGTCGCGGGCGCCCTGGATGGCGCCGGCTTTGCTATCGTCGATCTTGGGAGCCGGCTGGGTCAGAGTTGGGTTCTTGGGTTGCTCTTTGCTAGTCGAAGCCGAGTCCCCTTTTCCCGCTGCGTTGGGGTTCGGATTGACGGTGTCGAGCCGAGCAGAAGCCTGGCTCGCGATTGTGCCTTTGGCACCTTCATCAGGCTGTTGCTGGTGTTTTGCCACTTCACTCGTCCCACTATGCGTCTGGGCCCTGGCACGATTGGCCTCCTCGTGTGCTGCGTTGACCTTAGCTGCTGTCTCGGCGGCGATTTCGGCCGCCGTTTTGGTCTTGAGCTGGCCTTCGGTTGGCTGGCTCGGGACAGGTGCTGCCGGGATCGATAGGGGTGTGCCTGGATCGAACTCGCGATCGATACAGACGATTTTGACGTCCTTCGTCTCGAGCTTCCGCATGTCGTGACGGATATGGTCGAGGAAGGCTTTGTCCTCGTCGATCAGCACACGAATTGCGTCGTCGTGCATTGCGGCGGTGGGGACCATGCCGTTGTCCCGCCGCCAACCCTGCTTCTCGAGTTCCGCCGCTAGTCTGTCGCGGCCGCGTTGAGGCCAGTCGGCCGTGTCCATGGTTATGGTTTGGGAGATTGAGAATTGGAACTTAGCCATGAAGGCTTCCTTCTTTCATCGACGATAGGTGGTTCGGACTCAGGGGATAGTCGTCGGGCTAACCCCTTGAGTTTCTCGTCCTCTTCCGCTTCCCTCGCTTGGTCTTTCGCGTCGAGGACGGTTGTGAGTTCGTCGAGGGCTTTGAGAGTATCCCTGATTTGAGGAGAAGTTGAAGGTGAAGGCTCACTTCCTTCGCGTCGTACATGTCCCTCACTATCATCCGACCTATTGGTCGGGGGAGGTAGCCGGGTGCGGGAGAGAGATAGAACCTCACTAACAGACAGGGAGATGGTATCTGCCAGCCCTCCGACGTTGCTAAGTGCGGATTGGATTTGCGTGAAGCGGATAAGGAGGTTTTCATACTTGTGCTCAAGATCCGTATTGCGGGTTAGATAGACGGAAGTCTCCGTCGTGGCTTGAGAGAGCTGGCGCTCGAGTTCGTCGATGCGAGAGAGGGCCTCGTCTCGTTCGTCTCTCATTGCATACCACTGTCGCATGGAGTCTTCGATAGCTCGTTCGCTCTTGGTTCGCGAGACGACCTCCTGCGACGGGGCGCGTGTTGTTGACGGGACTGATGTCCTCGTTTCATCTGGCATAGGACTTCCCTTCATGTTTCGCGAGGATTTCGCCGAGAATGTCCCGCGTCTTGCCGCACTGAACGCATGGGATAGATGTGGGGGCGCCGACAGCTTTGCTATGCTCTGTCCTGGCCTGCGTCCCACTCCCGTCGGCGGCGATGATGGTGTGAGTGCGGGCTCGGAGAAGGGCGTTCTCGGTTTTGAGCGTCCGAATTTCTGCCTCCAATTGCGGACGGGTCTTGAAGACAGAGGAGAACCACCCCTTCTCGCTGGATGGGATGGGTGGTGGAACTGAACTGTTCTTCGGCGGGACGAATTTGGTCATGTTTTGTCCTCTAGTTTTCCACGCATTTCCTTAATCTCCACCGCAATGTTGTCGGCGAAGAGCTGAAGTATTTGGCGGAGTTGAGGGTCTGTGGTGCTCGCATGATTTAGGGTCTTGAGGGCAGCGACCTCAACTGACTGGAGGGTGATGATCTGGGTCCGAATGCGCATTTCGTTTGTGAAATTAGACATTGGTGCGGTCATGGCGATGCTCATTCCTTCTTCTGTCGTAGATGGCGAACATGCGGACGATGGTGTCCGAGAGGGGTTCGCGTGGGTGTTGGTAGGTCATTATGTCCTGTATCGCTTCGAGCGAGAGCTCGACTTCCCAATAGTTCGTCCCTGGTACGCGCCTTGACCACTCGTTAGACCAGCTACCCATTTCTCGAATCGTCGCTCGACGAATGGCAGTGTGGGCGGCGTTGGAGAGTACAATACGGGGCATGTGAGTTTTGCCTCCTCGATTTGGAACATTCGCATTTCGGCGTCGCGTTCGATCGCCTTCCGTTCAGCTGGACTAAGACTGTCCCATTCGGCCATGAAGTAGCCATTCGGTTCGCGGAGGCCGTAGAAGAGGGGATGCGGGCTCGGACGAAGGAGCACCGCATTCCGTAACTCGTCGATGCGGTTGTGGTGCGCATTGACTTGAGGGGAGAAGCATTTGGTCCATTGTGGTTTCAAAAGTCGATGTCTTTCATAAGGTCAGCGGTGGTGACCTTGCGCTTAGTTCGGGGGCCGCGGCTGGCGAGCCGTGTTTGGCGGTTCGTGATTACGGCATTCATGTTCAGCGAGCCATCATCGAGTGCTTCGTCACAGCGAATGCAGAAGAGCTGATTTGTGGTCCCACTTACTGCTCGGGCTGTGTTGGTGGTCGATGTATTGTCGCAGTTGTAGCAGGTTCCAGTGAAGGTTGCCCTTCGGGCTCGGGCTTGGGTTGCTTTGCGACGGACGGCGATGTTGACGGCGGCGTTGATGAAGGCAGAGGTGTATTGGTTGGTTCGGTTCTTGTCGTTGCAGGGCTCGCATAGGACCCAGGTTGTTTGTTGACCGTTGTGGGTGTGGGAGAAGAGAGCGCCGTAGCCAACGTCGACGTGGGCGTTGCAGGTGAGGCATTCGGCGGCGAAGCGATTGGTATTACCTCGCCGATAGCTCGATGGGGGTGGAGGTGGTGGCGAGGCCGGCGTCGCTGAGCGGAAAGGTGATGTTGGAGCCTGTGGTGGACGGGGGACGGTGACGGATGCGGATGAGGTCGCCTTGCGCGGCGCCGCGATTGAGTCGAAGGGGTCGGCGACAACGGTGACTTTGCCGTGAAGGAGTTCGGACCAATCAACGTGGGCGGTCTTGAGCATGGAGTTGGCGCGGCGGATAGCCGCCAGCGCCTCCCCATCGGTGTCGCTCGTCGTCATCATGAGGACTTTAATAAGTGTCTCGAGCTTTAAATCAGCCATCGAAGCGCACCGCTTGATAGAGTTGTTCACGGAGTCGGTCGGAGACTTGCTTGCCCGTGATTTGTTCATATATCATCGCGAAGGCGGCGACTAATGTGTCGGTCTCACCTTCGCGATGACGATGATATTCTCTCCTAAGATCCTCCGTCTTGGTCATTTACTTCGTCCCGTCGGTCAGATAGCCACCGAACTTCTTCTTCTCATCGTCGGTGAAGGCGATGTTGTCGCCATCGCGGCTGTATGCGGCTCGTTTCGTCGCCAGATTGCGGGCGGCGTCGTTGAGAAGCTTGCGATCCACACCGATTGTGTTCGAGGCATCGGCGCCGAGCAATTTGCTCTGGTCGTCGTTGTTGAAGTCGCAGCCGATGAATGTCACCTGCCAGCCTCTCGCCCGGCACCAGTCGAGAACACGCTTCGCATCGTTGACGTTGGTGCGGGAGTCGAGATCGTCGCCGTCGGTGATGATGACGATTGAGGCTTTCGAGGGGTTGCGTTCTTTAAGACGCATACCCATCAAGACGATGGCGTCATAGAGGGGTGTCCCACCGAAGTGCGAACCGATTGGCTCCTCAGCAAACGTTTTAGCGGTTGCCAGAGGCTCGTCACGCTGAATCATCTCGTGATCTTCGGTATCGAATACGTGAACAACCAAATGGGACTTAACGCCGTTCTTCTTCGCTTCCTCGAGGAAGATGTCGCCGGCGGTCAGGAAGTTCCACCACTTCGTTTGCATCGAGGCGGAGCCATCGATGAGCATGTAGTCGAGGTCATTCGACTCTGGGGTCTTGGATGGGAGGCCGGATCGGATTGTTACGTTTGACATTTTGTGGTCCCTTTGTGGATTGGAGGTAGAGCGAGGGGGCAATGCACAGCCCTGTGAACTGGCCCCTTAATCATCCTTCTTGCGAAGGTGGGAGTAGGAGCCGGACATATATCCCGGCATGTTGACGATTGCTTGAGCCATTGGCGAGAGTTCGACCTCGAACTGACGCCAGAGATCGGGGGGAGCTAGGTATACTAATATACGTGGTACGCCGAGTTGATAGAGCGCGCAGAGGCGATGGTTACCGTCGGCGAGGGTGTGATGTTTGTCCTCCCATTCGATGAAGATGGGAAGGGGGAGAGAGAATGGGTCGGATGCGTTGAGGAGATAGCGAACCTTCCATCTTTCGACACAGGGTTGCTCGACCCCGTTGCACGTGAGGATGAGCTGGTATGTCTTCTCGTCGATCGTGACGGGGCGAATGAATTCCTTCTTGCCGTCCAGAGCGGTGGCCAAGCGGGCGGCGGCGATGTGGGTCCAGACGCCTGTCTCCTCGTTATGATGGGAGAAGATGGGGTCTTTCGTGGTAAGGTCTTTGATCTTCATCATTAGTCCTTCCCCCGTGAAATGAAGCCGATGTCTTCGAGGTCGGCGACCATCATGTCGTTCGTCACGATCTCGTCACCGTGGCGGGCGGCGCGGTCGATCTGACCATTGTCTACGGCGTCATGCCACCACGTCGCGATTTGTTGGGTTGTGACACGGCGCTTCTCAGGATATACAAGGTTGATCATAGGTCCAGACCTTTCATCAAGTCGTCGGTGCTGGTTGACTTCGATCCCGCCGTCTTGGGTTTTGCTGGCTTGGGTGCTGCCGTCAGCGTCCCGTCCTGCGTCATGCCAACGACTGTCTTCAATGGTGCGGGGGTGGGTGGATAGGGGAGGTTCTCGACCACCTTATTCGGGTCTAAACAGTGGTCGCAGAAGGGAATTGAGAACTTAGCTCGTGTCACCCGTTCGATGGGGAGGCGGTATTTCGGCGGACCGTTCAGGGGTCGAAGATTAGGGAAGGGCTTTCCCCATTGTCCCTTCATCCATGTCTTAGCGAATGTCTCGCAGCTTTGGCCGATGTGGCCACAAGAAGAGCATTGCGATGTTGTCACCTGCATGACGTAGGAATGCGGTAGAACGTCCTTATGCGGGTCGGCGAGTAGGAGAGGCGTACTCATGGGTGCTCCGTCATTGTTCCCCAGATGAGATCGAAGTCAGTCTCATACTTCAATCGCTCTGCGAGCGGGATGTGGGCGTCTAGCCACTCATATTCGCCCCGCCATGCGTCGGGAAAACAGTATGTGCGTGGCGTTGTGTGGTCTAGACGGATGAAGACATCGCCCCGTGGGGAGGTTTTCACCTCCACCACAAAGCGGATGCTCTTTGTCGCTAGGTCGTAGATGGCCAAGCCGAGGATCATCGCTTCCACTCGCCTTGATCTGCCAGCATGGAAGTGCGGGCTTCCATATCGTCGTGGATGGCTTGCAGCTCTGCGATCAGCTTGTGCAGTTCATCCAGCGTCAGTGATGGGGTCGGTCTGATCGTCACGCCGACCGTAGTCTGGAGTGTGCCGAAGTAGATGGTGTGGGATGTGTAGGGCATTTGGTGCTCCTGAGCCAGGTTCCGGGCGGACCTTCGCCGGATGGCGCCCTGATTGTGGAGGTTAAATGTGGCAACAGTGGGGCAGGATTGTGTTCAGATTAAGGCATTTGTTATGTCCTAACTCAACGATACCTCAATCTTACGTCGACTCCTACGTCCTGTCCTACCTTAACATAGCTCAGAACCCGCTTTTGGTCTGAGATACCCGCACTGGCCGGGGGAGAGCCCCACGTCGGCGCCCGTAGTCGGGAGTCCCTGCTCGGGGGTCTCTATAGAGGTCTATAAGAAATATTCGGGGAGGGGGGAGGAACCCACTTACCTCGGGAATTTAGGTACCTCGGCGGGGGGCCATGCGGGTACCTAGACGGAAATTACGGGATAGAGCTAGCTCGAGGTATCAGCCGATGTATGAGTCGACGTGTCGTAGAGGTGATCTCGACGTTGAATGCCCTACGTCGGCCACCCATGCGATTCGGTTGTGTTGCGCCCCCAAGGTAGCGGCGCCCCCGATCCGACGCACTGGCGGCCATCGTAGGCCGATTGTTGAGATATGATTTTGCGGGTCTCGGTTGTGTTCGGTCGCGGGAGGGCCAGAAAAAAGGAGCGGAGCCCCTGGTTTCCCAGAGGCCCCGTCCTTGCAGCCCTTCGGCGAACTAAGTGATCGCGGCCATCAAGTCGTCGGTCGTCCGGACCACCCTTCCCGCGAGCCTCGCGTACTCGGCGGCAACTCGGGGATGCTGACGAACGGTCTTGACGTAGGCCGCGTCGTCGTCGAGCTTCTGGCGAACTTTCGCTTTCGCGTCACCAGAGGCTTGCTCCTCCGTAATCCTGCCGTCTGCCAGCATGACCGTGACCACGGCTTCAGCCAGCCAATCGAGGTTCGGGGCGGCGGCTTCGCGGGTCCTGTCCACCCACTCGCCTTGGTCCAGGAGGGCGAAACGATTCTTGATCGCCTCCATCTGTTCCGCGTCGCCTCCGGCGCCTTTCGGGTTATTCCTAACCTGAGAGGCTTCGTTGGTAGCCAGTGTCTTGCCGCCAAAGCAAGCCAGCATGAGGATCGCGGCCGGGGTCACGATGTAGTCGAACTTCTCGCCAGTCGAGATTTGGTGATAGCGGAAGCCCTTGGCCTTGGTCTCATCCTGCGTGACCTCGCCATTCTCGTCCAGGAGAAAGTGCTTGGCAACTGCCTTGCGGGTCACGTTGGTATCCTCGTCAATGTTCGTCATGGCGGTTAGTGCTCCGCCGGCTCGCGGGGCGGGCTGCCCCGCTGCCAACCGGCATACATACATTAGCACCCTACGTATGGAATGCAAGTCCAATCGCCCGACTACCGATCACTAAAGCGTGATGGTGCAGTGCAGCATGGGTTCCCCAGCCGGGCCGCGCATAGCTGCTATGCTCCAGTGCCATACGTCCCCTATTGACGACTCATGTGTGTTCGGCCTGGCCACACGCGGCGCTGCGAGTTGGCGTGGATAGAGGGACCTGTCCTGAATGTCGGGTGAAGGGGGCAGAGCACAATGCTGTGAACGGCCCCCTTATCGCTATCCCCTTACGCCACCCTCCCTCCCATGTTATATCCGTTTTGGAGCCAGAAAATGCCCCTTGAACCCGCCCGATCCCACGTCACGCGCCGCCAAATGGCAGTGCAGAAGAATCCCTACGAAGGGAGGTGGAACCGTTGGTACTCCGCGATCGCTGACATCCTGATCCGCGCCCCCGCCGCGTCGAATAACGATATCGCAAAGGAGCTAGGTAAGGCCCCGAACACGATCTCGATGATCGTCAACACGGATATGTTCAACGAATACCTCGCCCAGCGGAAAGACGAATGGCGGCGGACACACGACTTCACCCTACTCAATAAGCTGACGAAGGTCGCCGAGCTCTCCCTCGACTCCGTCATTGAGCAGTTCGAGAAGAAGAAGGATCAAGTCCCCCTCGCCCTCGCGACCTCGACCATGAACTCCGCTCTCGATCGCCTCGGCTATACACCTAAAACCTCCCCCGCTGTCGAGGTGACAGTGAACAACGATGCCCGAACGCAGACCGTTGTTGTTCAAGGCGTCAGCGCGACGGCATTAGAGGAAGCGCGGAATGCTCTCCGTATTGCAGAGGGAAAGAGGGCTGAAGTCTACGATGGACTTATCCAACATCAACCTTCTCTCTCTCCTCCGCCATTCGGAGAAGCTCAACTCCCAGCTCGGAGCAAAGCTCCAACTAATCAGCCGGAACAGCTCGACCTTCTCGAGCTTACTGCCGTGGAAGTGGGGACGGGGTCTCCAGGCAGTTCTACAAATGGTAGCCCTTCTCCACAAGCTACTTCACCTTCAAACAACGATATTGGAGATGTTCATGGACATCCAAGACATCCGCAATCGGGTGGCGGAGCAGACGGCGGTGATTACCTCAGCGAAGACCTTGCTCGAATCTTTGCACCAACGCCTCGACGAAGCGATCAAGGCTGAAGACCCGGCGGCACTCCAGGCTCTCGCCGACGACATCCAGGCCAACACCACCTCCCTCGCCGCCGCTGTGCAGGAGAATACCCCGGCAGCGCCGACGCCAACACCAGCCCCTCCCGTTCAGCCCTAGGAGTTGACGGGAGTGGGTTACTAGCTTCGGCACCTCGGGGTTGCCGGAGAAGGCGGCGGGAACAGTGTGTGACGGTAAGAGGTAAGAGATGGTGCTCCCCTCAATATCTCCACTTAGTGACAAGGGAAACTCCAACCCCCTAGTCGATGTCCCGCCGCCGCTTCGCTTTAAGCCTCTCGTCGGTTTCCCACGTAATATCTCAATCGGGGCGGCGCGAACGCAGACGCAGATTCATCCTAGTATGTCGGCCGCAAGAGCGAACGGTATACGATATGAGTGGCAGGTTTACGAGTGGCTGCACGATGGTCTGGGCCACATGCATCGGCCTGTTCATATTCAGCATTGCATACATTTCTCTGACGACAATGGTTATCGTACTATTATTCCTGACGCCTTTATTGTCTTGCCTGAGCTGGTATTTCTCCTCGAAGTCAAAAGCCAACACATGCCCGAAACGTGGTGGCAATGCGAGAAGTTATACAAGCCGGTCCTGAGTGCTATATATCAGAAGCCGGTCTTCTGCGTCGAGATAGTTAAGACCTACGACCCACAGATGCCGTTTCCGTGTGAAGTCGTAATGATCGAGGACTTACTCGCCTACGTCCAACAAACGCACATTCTAAGCGATGATCCCGATGGTCATCCGCCTCAATGGGGGGTCTTTAAGTGGCGGAAGAAGAAGATCTAGCTCTACCCGCCGACAGCCTTGAGACCGATACCCCGCAATCTATTGATCTAGCGGAGCTAGTCAAACTATGCGCGGTCGATTCAGAGCTTTTTGGAAAGGTCTTTTTTCCTGGCACCTTCCGGCAGAAAAGCCCCGTCTGGGCGAAGGAGATGTGGGAGCCGCTCGAGAACCCGAGGAAGCGGCTTGTTATGCTCGAAATATTCCGCGGCGGCCGGAAGACAACTACCCTCCGGACCTTCGCCGCGAAGAGGATTTCATATGGAATTTCTCGGACCATCCTCTATATCGGGGTAAGTGAGGCCGATGCGTTCCGTTCTGTCTCCTGGCTCAAGAATCGAATCGAGCGTAATCATCTCTGGCGAGATACTTTCCGACTCGAGAAAGGGAGGAAATGGGAAGAGAGTCAAATCGAGATTGTTCATAAGACATTTGGCCATACCGTTAACGTCCTTGGAGCCGGAATTACTGGCTCTCTGCGTGGAATTAATTTCGACGACTATCGACCTGACCTCATCATCATCGATGACCCGCAAACGGACGAGACGGCGGCTACCCTAGCTCAGAGGGAAAAGACATCTAATCTCATCCTCGGGGCGGTCAAGAACAGTCTCGCCCCAATAACGGATGAACCGAATGCCAAGCTTGCCATGGCCATCACACCCCAGCACGAAGAGGATATTAGCCAGCAGTGTCTTAACGACGATCAATGGCACAGTGTCGTCTTCCCTTGTTGGACGAAAGAGACACTCGATTCAGGTGTGGACGACCAGATCAGTTCATGGCCTGATCGTTTCACGACAGAGGAACTTCGTGCTGATAAGAAGGCGGCGGTCAGGAGAAATAAGCTTTCGATATTTGCGCGTGAAATGGAATGTCGTCTCATCTCGAAGGAGACATCCTCTTTCCGCACTACGTGGCTTAATATCAGAGATTATGAGAAGCCGCGCGGGTGCTATGCAGTTCTGGGGATCGACCCCGTCCCGCCGCCAAGTGAAGCGCAAATAGCGCGGGCTATGCAGACGAAGGATTGGGAGGCTCAGTATGTCTGGGGGCGGCACCAAGGACGATACGAGCTTTTGGATTATCGTCGCAATCGGGGCCATGAGCCTAATTGGTCTGTTACTACTGCTTTATCTCTGGCGCGTGAATGGCGTGTTGCTAGAATAGTTGTTGAGGCTATTGCTTACCAGAGGGTTCTAAAGTGGATGCTCGAGCAGGAGATGAAGCGGCGTGGTACTTATTTCCAAGTTATCCCGTTCGTCACAAAGCAGAAAAAGTTCGCGCGAATTATGTCTACAATCGGCACCCTGGGTCCCGAGGGGTTACTTGTTGTCGGGGAGGAAAACGACGCATTTATCTCACAATATAACGAATATGGACCCACGTATCAGGGGAACGACGACGACCTCGATGCATCGTCGATTGCCCTTGCAGATTTGGCGAACCCTTATCTCGACCGTCTGAGCGCGAGTGGCGAGCTCGATTCAGACGATGTGGAGGACTTCGGCGGATACATCACAGCAGGAAGGGCTCCATAATGCCAGCTCGCTCACTTAATATCCCGCAAGAAAGTCCGCTTCATAAGAAGCTGGTCTCGATGCTCCAGACCCGAATTGCGCTCGCAAAGCGGGGTCAACAGCTCCAACATTTTAAGTGGCAGGATGCCGAAGAAACAACCCTCGCCTACATCAAGCCGAGTGAGGCGGATGCCATCCGGACTAACCGTCGTGATCTCTCTGGCGTCCCCTCGTACACAACGATCCAGGTTCCATACAGCTACGCTCTTCTCATGTCTGCGCATACCTATTGGACATCGGTGTTTTTTAGTCGCTCGCCCGTTCATCAGTTCAACGGGCGACATGGCGAAGGCGAGCAGCAGGTCCAAGCGGTCGAGGCGCTGATTGGATATCAGTATGAGGTGGGTCAGTTCGTTGTCCCGTATTATATCTGGCTCTACGATACGGGGAAGTATGGGATCGGCGTTATTGGAAGCTACTGGGAGAAGAAGATACTTAACTTCGGCCAGCTAGTCGAAATGCAAGACCCGAATACTGGCCAGATGGGTGTGTATCAGGTCACGCAGGAGATTCCGGGATATGAAGGGAACTGTGTTTATAATGTATCCCCGTGGGACTTCTTTCCCGATCCACGGGTACCAGTCAAGAGGTTTCAGAGTGGTGAGTTCCTTGGTATTCGTAAGAGGCTCGGCTGGAACCAAATCCTCGAACGACAACGGGCTGGTTACTTTATCAACATTGACAAAATTGCGGGCCATATCGCGGATCGGACGGGCAGTGTTGGTGGGTCTAGCGAAGGCTCCTCCATCCTCCAACGACCCTTGATGAATGAGGATATTGCTGTTGATGATAAAGTAAAGCATCCTGCGGGAGGCGTTTTCTATGAAGTCTATGTCAATCTCGTCCCGAAAGAATGGGGCGTGGGACAGACGAATTATCCGCAGATTTGGTGCTTTACGATAACCGAGGACCTCTCCCTCATTTGCGGCGCCACGCCGCTTGGTATGTGGCATTGTCAGTTCCCCTTCGACATTATGGAGAATGAGGTAGAAGGTTATGGGCTCTACTCGCGTGGCATTCTCGAAATCATGGACCCCATCCAAAACACCGTTGACTGGCTGCTTAACTCCCACTTTTATAACGTCCGTCAATCCCTCAACAACCAGTTTATTGTCGACCCGTCGAAGCTCGTTATCAAGGATGTCCAAAATACGGGTCCTGGTTTTCTGTGGCGTCTTCGTCCTGAGGCCTATGGAACTGACCTCAATCAGATGTTTAAGCAGGTTGAGGTCCGAGATGTTACTCAGGCTCATATGGCCGACTTCCAAGCGATGTTCGCGATTGGCGAGCGAACGATCGGAATCAACGATCAAATCATGGGGTCTATGGGAGGAAACCAGAGGAAGACAGCTACGGAAGTCCGAACTACCACAGCTTTTGGCATTAATCGTCTCAAGACAATCTCCGAATATATGTCTGGAATGGGGTTCGCCCCTCATAGTCAGAAGCTAGTCCAGACTAGTCAACAAATGTATAGCGCGCAGGCGAAGCTGCGTCGTGTCGGGTCGTTCGCTACTGAGGCCGGCGCCAACTTTATGAACGTCTCTCCCGAGGATATTGTCGGGTTCTTTGATCTTATCCCTGTCGATGGAACTCTGCCCATCGATCGAATGGCACAGGCGAATTTATGGAAAGAGGTCTTGGCTGGTATAATGAGGATGCCTCCACAAGTCGCGATGTCATACGATTGGGGGCGGATATTCGCCTGGACAGCGCAGCTTGGCGGGCTGAAGAATATAAATCAGTTCAAGGTCCAAGTCTTGCAGCCTGGTCAGGAGCCTGCCCCCGGCTCTATCCCGATGTTACCAGCGCCCGGTGGGTCCGGCGGCATGGCGAGCCCTGGAATGTCGGCTTCTAACGATGCGGGTCTGCCTCAACTTGGAGGCGAAGCAGCGGGGACGAGCGAATATGCCACTTGATAAGATTCAGGAGGAAATGCGGAAGGCCGCCCGCAAGGCCGATGCGGTTGATAAGGAGCGCGGCGACCTGCTTCGTATGCTAATTAAGCATCCTGGCTGGCTTGTGTATCAGGGGCTTCTCGAAGCCCAGATGCAGATAAGAGCAGATGAGATATTGTCGCCAAGTGGTTCGATTGATGGGATGATTGCTCAGGAGTACAAAAAGGGCGCCCTTTCTGGATTGGTTGTAGCCAGAGACCTGCCTTCTGTTACCATAGCCGTGGCTGAAGAGCTGCGCAAGACCGAGGAAGATGAACAATGAATAGGTTTTCCGTTTTCAATCGCGCTGTCTTCTCGCCACCCAATGAGGGGGCTGCTGGAGCACCGGCTGGTGGCGCCACGGGCTCCGGGTCAACCGGATCTTCCTCCCCGCCATCTGCCTCGCCTGCATCGGCGGCCCCTACCATTGCTCCAGGAGGCCCGCAGCCTCCTCCCGATCCGTCCAACGCTGGTTCGACGACGCGCGAAGATGCGTCTCCCGGCGATGCGAGTTTGGATTTCCAATCCATCTTCGACGGCCCTTCGGCCGATCCAGTGTTTCCGGGGTCTGAGCCTGCTCCCCCGGTTGTAGCTCCCGCTGTCGGTGTTCCGCCGGCGGCTGCGCCTGTTGTTCCAGCCCCAGCGGCTCCGGCAGCAGCACAGCCTCCAGTCGTTCAGCCGGCGGCACCAGGAGACGGAGGTCAACCCCCGGCGGCGACTCCCCCCGCCTCAGGTCAAAGTCCTGCCCTCGACCTGTATGACCCCGCGGTTCTTGCTCAGGGTATTCTATCGAATGAGCAAGCGACCATTGACCATGTGGCCGCGACTATGTTCGCGCTCACTCCAGAGGAAGTCCAGGCACTCGAGACTGACACAGTTGGCACAGTTCAACGGCTTTGCGCACGAACTTTCGTAAAGACGAATGCGAACATGCTGATGCAGCTTAGTAAACTGATCCCTACGATGATTCAGCGTGGGCTTGAAGATACTAAGCGTGCGACTACGAACGAGGACTCTTTCTACGCCGCGTGGCCTCAGCTCAATAAGGCCCAGCATCGGGATATCGTGAATAGGTATGGTGTGGCGTTTCGACAGATGAATCCGAATGTGTCGAAGGAAGAGATGATCAATCTTCTCGGTCCTCTCGTTATGATGGCTGCAAAGATTCCGTTCACCGGAACTCCTGCTCCTGTCGCTGGCGGAACTGCCCAGCCACAAGTGCATCCGGCAGCTGGAAGTCCTCCCGCAGCTAGTGTCAGGCCTCCTCCGCAATCGCCCTTCGTCCCGGCTGTTCCGGGACCAGCGGCAAATGGTCAAGCACCCGAGTTGGAGCCCTGGGAAGCGATGTTCGCTGGCCAGTGATCTAAGTCGGTCTTAGGACGCTCCGCGTCCTTGGGGAGTTAAAAAGATGTCTGGTATTGCTGGACTCCGGGGAACCGGAGACTGGGGGACGGACGAGCGTCCGAAAAATTTCCGTGAGGGAATCCTCCGCTTCAATCCGAATGGTACTGCGCCGATCTTCGCCCTGTCTTCGAAGGCAGGAAAGCGGACGACCGACGACCCGGAGTTCGCATGGTGGGCTGAGGGCAACGTGCTCATTCGCCTCCAGATCAATGGCGCGCTCGCCGCTGGTGACACGGTCTTCGTTGTGGATAGCCTTGATCCGACCTCGACGACTTTGGGGGCGAATTTGGGAACTGCAACGAATTTGAAGAACGGGGATATCCTCCTCGTTGAGCCTCTCGCTGACAACGCCACCTTCAACCACGAAATCGTTCGTGTGCAGGATGTCCAGTCCGACACGATATTTACTGTGTCTAGAGGTGTTGGCGGAACCACTGCGGCGTCGATCGCGAACGATCAGTGGCTCACGGTCATCTCTTCGGCCTACGCGGAAGGCACCGGCGTCCCGCCGGCAGTCAGCCGTAATCCGATCAAGTACAACAACTTCATCCAGATCTTCAAAGATACCTACGAGCTGACTGGAACAGCCGACAACACGAAGACCCGGACGAACAACAACTACTCGGAAGACAAGAAGCGGAAGATGTTCAAGCATTCTTCCGATATCGAGTGGTCGATGCTGTTTGGGCGTCCGAGCGAGACGGTGGGCGAAAACGGTAAACCACTAAGGTATATGGGCGGCATTCGGTCGTTCATTCCTTCAACCAATGTAACGGTCTTCCCGGCTAGCGTCACACCATCGTCTTTCTTGGACGCCATCGCTCCTGTGTTCGACTTCGACACCGGCGCGGGCGATCAGAGGATTGTGTTCGCGGGCAATCAGGCTCTCATCGAGCTGTCGAAGATCTTCGCGAACGAGGTGTTGTTCAATGTGAACAACAAGGTCACCACCTACGGGATGGATTTCCAGGAATTCGTCCTCCCGAACGGGAAGGTGATGCTGCGGAGTCATCCGCTCCTCTCCCGGCATCCTCTATATCGGAAGAGCGCCTTTATTCTCGACTTCGACGCGATCAAATACGTCACCCAGAAGGGCCGTCCTGATGGAAAGGCGTCCGATGATGTCCAGAACAAGGACGAGGACGTTCGTCGGGGCTTCTGGCAGACCGATGCGTCGATGGAAGTCGACTACGGCGGCCTGACGATGGCGTATCTCGGAAATATCTCGGCCTAACGACCGTTGGTTTAAAATCCAATGGACTAATCGGCTCGCAATCCCGCGAGACCGGCCTAAAGGAGGACCTCATGGGTCGAACTAATATCGAAGGCGCTCGTATGCGGGATATCCGTGTCGGGCGCGGTCTTGTGATGGAGTCGGCGACTTATATCCCGGCGGACAATTGGGCATTGCCGCTGAATTCGCCGCCTCTTCTCTTCCTCAATCCTGCTGGTGCGATTGACGTCTTGCTTCCGACGTCATCGGCTGCCATCCAGGGCCTCCGGTTCACGGTTGTGAATAGAGGTGGTGGCTCGATCACCTTCAAAACGGACGGCGACGCCGCGTTCACCGCGGCTCTCGTCTGTACTGCGACGCAGGCAATTGAGCTGATCTGTACGGGGTCTACAACGCAGGCTCTTGGATGGGTCGGCTTCGCGGCGGCTGGAACCCAGACGTCGCCGTAGGGCCTCCCTGATACTTGGAGGGGCGCAAAAGCCCCTTCCTTTTCCATATAACAATGAAACATCAAGGAGACGAAGATGCGATTACAGAAGCTAACACAGGCGGCCGTTCCGGCGGGTGCGGCGCTCCAACTTCAAGCCCAGCACTACGGCAGAACGATCCTTCTCGACACACTCGCTGGCAGCGTCGTGACATTGCCGAAGAGCGTAGGGAATGGCGCGAAATTCCTCTTCCGCGTGAGTGTCCTGGCGACATCTGTGTCGCATAAGATTCAGGTCCAGAACGGAATTGATGTGATGCGCGGAATTATCGCGTGTCTCGATTCCGATTTGGGAACGGTGAATAACTTTGCCTTCGCCGCAGTGGCAGCCTCGGATACTATCACCCTCGATCGGACGAATACTGGCTCAGTCACCCTCGGTGAGTGGGTGGAGGTTGAAGACGTCCAGGCCGGCTTCTGGCATGTTCGAGGCCAACTGTCTGGAGCTGCGCCTGCGACTCCGTTCTCGGCCGCCGTCAACTAAAGGGGTCCTTTCACAGTAGGGTGAATTACCCCCTTCACGGAGGTCGAAATGGCAAGAATGTTCATCAGTGAATATGAGAAGATGACCGAAGTCACCGGCGGCTTTCGACAAGCTGTCGGTGAGGAGCCGTCGATCGCTGAGCAGGTGATTAGCTTCACTGCTACTCCAGGCCTCAGCGCCGCGTTCAACGTGAAGACCAAGTTCGTCCGGATTGAGCTGGATGGGATTGGGAATCTTCTATTCGGCTTGGCACCCACGGCGGTTGCTGGGGCGTCGAAGAGGCTCACTGCCGGCCAGACGGAATACTTCGGCGTCAACATCAAAGACTTCGCTCCGGGGACCATGAAGGTCTCTGCTGTGACAGATACATAAGGAGCCCCAAATGCTTAGTCCATACACGATCGGCACTGGGGCGAGTGAGCTTCAGGCCCTGATCACCGTCTTGGCTGATCCGGAGAAATATAAGAAGCAGGTTGAGGAGCTCAAGCAGGTCTCGGCCGATGCGGAGGAAAAGAGCAAGGTGCTCACGGATGAGCGTGTTGCTCTTCAGGGCCTTCAGAATGATATGCTCCAGCTCATCCGCGACAGCGATGCTGTTGTGCAGAGAGCTGCTGAGATGGTCGAGTGGGCGAGGAAGATAACCGACTCCGCCATTGATACTAAGGTCCGGACGGAGAGGGAGAGCCGCGAAATCGTCGATGCGTCGAAGAAGCTCGTCGAAGAACAGCAGGCTCATGTAGATGAGGTGCTCAGAGTCCTCGACGCTGATGTCGCCGTGCGGGTTGCGAAGATTGAAGAGCTCGACGAACACATCGTAGCGAGAGAGAAGCAGCTGAGCGATGTTGAGGCGAAGCTCGAGGCGATTAGGAGCAGCTTCTGATGGCTTTCTTTACGAAAGACGCGCACTCTGGCGAGCTCGAGCTCAATCATCGAGCGAGTCCCGGCATACCTGCCGCGAAGGCGGAGAGTATGGGCATCCATCCCGACGCAGTGAAGGAGGGTTCGGTCACGCGGCTCCGAACTCTCGGATGTTGTCATTGCGGCGGCGTCTGGGTCGAGAATCCGTGGCGCACGAGGCCGCGTAATCACTGCGTCAAGTGTGACAGATACCTTTGCGACGGCTGTGCAGCCGTGACGCACGAGTCCGGCTACGTTCATCGGTCTTTTCAGCAGCTCGCTGATGAAGTGAGAAGCGGCAAGCTTGTCATTGTGGGCGGAACCGCTTCCCGTCCAATCCTCAAACCAGGAGATAACAATGGCTAAACGAAGTCTTGCACTGCTCGGTCAGACGTTTACCGCCGCGACGTATACGGCGAACCTGACGAACGCGACTTACGGAGCGATTAAGGGCGGTTCGTCGACCCAGTTGATCGATGTGCTTGAGGTCTCGGTCAACGGAATGGCGACAGCATCTACGGTCGCCGCGATGCAGCTGGCTAGGGCCTCGACGTTGGAAGCTGGAGCAGTGACGGCCCTTGCGTCGCCGAACAGTGACGGTCCGTTGCATCCGTCGACAGCGGCTTTGGCCGCTCCGCCAGTAACATTCGTTGCTGCGGCGACCAACGGTCCACAGGCATCCGCGGCGACCACCGATCCTAAGCTTCAGTTCAGCTTGAATCTCTTCGGCGGAATTGAGCGGTGGAATGCCTCCCCCACGCAACAGTGGTCCATTCTCGGAAACACGGCGGCGTTGGGTGAGAGTGTTCTGTTCAACTCGTCGACTTCGGGCGGATCGAGCGGACTGTGCAACGCGCACGTTCTCTACGAGCCATACTAAGGGTCTAAATGGCCATTGCGTTTGATGCGTCGTCTACCAAGACCGATCTCACTCAACCGAGTTCGGTCACTTCGGCGCACACTGTCACTGGAGCTAACACCTACCTCATCGTCGAGGTAGGTCTTACTTCGGGCGCAATTGGCAATGTTACAGGTGTGACTTATAACGGCGTCGCCATGACGTCGTTGAACAACGTCAATCCTGTCGGTCACGGGCTTCGTGGCACGTTCTGGGGATTGAAGAATCCTGCAACCGGCACTCACAATATCGTCGCTTCGATTAGCGGGGCGAATGATGGTGTGACGGTGACAGGATCGTCTTATACTGGCGTCGATCAGACGACGCCGATAGGGGTGGTGGCCGCTGCGGATTCCGGGGCAGGAACTTCTGCCTCTGCGAGTATTTCTGTTGCCTCAGCTGTCGGCGATGTTGTTGTCGGCGGCATTATTATCGGCAATGCGGCGACCTCGATTACTATCGGAGCTGGCCAAACGCAGCGTGCGGCGGCCAATCTTATCGTCTCGAATGGCGAACATGATAATCGAATAAGTGACGAGCCTGGCGCCGCCGGGACCACGACGCATTCGTGGACCTGGACTGGTGCGACAGATTGGACGATTGCGGGTGTTGCTCTTAAACCCGCAGGTGCGGCTACAGCCCCCGCTGGCTCACAGAGTGCTGAGAACAAGAATACAACTCGCCCGTATCCCACGCAGACGCGAACGTGGACATCGTCTTATAACCAGAATCTCATCGGCAAAGATGCGATGCCGCCCGGACGTAAGGGTGCGGTGTTCGATCTGGCGCCGAGAAGTCCGCTTCCTGCGGGCGCGACGTGGACGTGGGCTTACAACCCGAATCTTGTTGGGAAGGATGTATTTCCCCCTGGCCGGAAGCCGGCGATCTATGATGAGGTTCAGCCAGTTTCGTGGCGGAGAGATTGGACACAAAATCTCCTCCTCTCCACCCTCGTCACCGCGGACCAGACGCCGTTTAATCAGACGAATTGGCCCTTACCGCAGCGTACTGTGCAGCCGGATAGGACGTGGATTTCGTCCGCGCTCCAGCTCCTTCTCCCGCCGGTTAATGGTATATATGTCTCGCAGCCGCAAGGGATTTCGTGGCGAAGTGGATGGACGCAGAACCTTCTGCAATCCACCCTAACGCCTGTCGAGGCCGTTCCTTTTGCGCAGTATGATTGGCCAGTTCCTCAACGAGCCAGCCAGCCGGATAGGACGTGGACATCTTACTTCAATCCTAATCTTGTTGGTCAGGATGTCTTCCCTCCTGGTGTTGTAAGAAGCGACCGATCGCTGCCTGTTTCGTGGCAGAATGGTTGGACGCAGAATCTCCTACTCTCGACGCTCGCTGTCAGCGTCCAGATGCCTTTGAATCAGTATCATTGGCCGGCTCCGGGCCAGCCGTGGCAGCCGACTAGAGGTTGGGCATCGGCCTACAATGTCAATCTTATCGGTCAGGATCAGCTTCCGTTCCGCCAAACCGACTGGCCGTTGCCGCAGAGGCCTTTCTATCCGGCGAGTGTGCGGGCTTCGCAACCGCTTAATCCGAATTTGTTTCCGCCGCCTCCTCCGCCGATCGTCTTGGGTGAGTTGAGGAATCCGCCCGTCATCGGTGTGTCGCCGGGACAGATGGGAACGTGGGGGACTTGGTAATGCTTGGTTCAGAAGCGGTTCAGAGGGTGAATAGGGGGCTTGGTTTCCGGAGGCAGGGAAACACGCTCGAAACGCAGATTGCTGCGTGTTTTCAAGAGGCGCAAGATGATCTCGAAATGGGGAAGACGCTGCCGAAGTTCCTTCTCCAGGAGAGCCAGTCTCTTATCCTCACTGCACCCGGCCATACGGTGAACTTGCCGACGCGTTTTGCCCGTCCCTCAGATGACGAATATATCCACTATGTCAAGACGAATGAGAGCACGCCGACCTTTCTCTCGCCGAAGGCGATCTATGCCGACGCCGTAAAAGCGTATCAGGGCAGTGATCTCACGATGACGAATGGCTTTAAAGTCTACGTCATTCGCAATCAGGTCATCGATTTCATCATCCCCGCCACGACTACAACCACCTTCACTTGGTCTTACTATAAGTATGCGGAGGATTTTGCTCTCGCCACTGCGAACGAATGGCTCGCGCATAAGAGCGCGAAGTGGTGGTTGATTGGGGAATGCGGCTTCCGTATGGCCCAAGACATGCGGGATGATAGAGCAGCGCAGATATTCGATGGTGTTCGTCAGCGTGGCAGGGCGGCGACGTTTGCGGACATTCTCGCACTGGAAGACAGTGCCGGTCCGTTAGTTATGGGGGCTAACCTATGAGTCTCGAAGCAGGTTCATTCGTCTCCGATCTCAATCAGTCTAATCCGCCCGGAACGGATAAGAAGAAGCAGGGCGATGACCACCTTCGACTGATTAAGGCGGTCTTGCGTGGGACGTTCCCGAATGCGGATAGAGCGGTTCGTTTCGCTCGCTCCCGTGCAACGACAACTAGCGATGCTATTGCTGCGACGGATATGAATGCTCTTGTCGTCGCGAATGCGGTGGGCAGTAGTCAGAGTCACTCACTTCCGTCTCTTACGGCGGGGGATGATGGCTGGTCGACGACTGTTATGAAGACGGACGCCAGCGCCAACACCGTCACTCTCAGTGGGACGATTAACGGCGCTACGGACATGATCCTCACTCGTCAGTTTGAGGGAGCATTGGTCCAGTGGACTGGAACGGCGTGGGTTGCGGTCCGACTTCGCCCCTTCATCACAACAGGAGATATGGTTGCAAACGCTGTCACTGACGCTATTCTGCGGGATAGTGCTGGTTTGTCTGTTATCGGACGATCAGCAAATTCGTCCGGTGATCCGGCCGATATTGTGGCTGGTTCCGATGGGCTTGTATTGTTACGAAATGGGGCAGTTCTTCAATTTGGTCAGGTAGCGACAGCGGGCCTCCTTGATGCGAATGTGACGCCGGCGAAGTTGAGCCTCGAAGCGGGAAGTTTCATTAAAGGCCTCTATCATATTCGAGATGAGAAGGGTAGTGGAACAGACGGTGATGCGCTCACTAGCGGCTCGTGGAGTACACGAACTCTTCAGACTGAAAAACAAGACGATCTTACTGTCACTACGTCAGCGAATGTGATCTCACTTGCGGCTGGGACGTATTGGGCTGAGGTCTTCGCTACAACGCAATTCACTGGAAGTGCGAGCCAGGGTGGCGTCCAACATTGTATGAGCAAATTACGTCTACGTAACACAACTGACGGGACCACACTTGTCCATGGAGTTGGTGGAAGATGGCAAGGGCAAGACGATGGTGGCGGCAACATACAGCTTATGGACATCTGCATCCAGACATCTATTTCCGATCGCTTCACAATTGCGGGGACGAAGAGTATCGAACTCCAAAACTATACAATCAATCAGCTTATATCGACTCCGTTAATTAAGGGCGGTAAAGCGATATCTTCAGGCGAAAATGAAGTGTATGCCGATGTCCGGCTGTATAAGATAGGATAAAACATGGCTCCGAATCGTCTCGTTCTCGATCTCTCGCATCATAATACCGTCGCCAGTTGGGTGGATGTAAAGCTCGCCGGTATCGTGGGTGTCATCCATAAAGCGACCGAGTCGACGAATTATGTCGACCCGAATTACGTCGCCGCGAAGAAGGCGGCACGGAATACGGGCCTGCTTTGGGGAGCGTATCACTTTCTCCGTCCTGGGGATATGAGGAAGCAGGCGGAATATTTCGTCGATAAGGCGGATGTGGCGCCGGAGGACCTTCTCGCCGCCGATCACGAGGACGCCGGCGTTTCGCTCAACGATCTTAAGCTCTTTCTACAAACCGTCACTGATCTCAGTGGCCGTCGGCCGGTCTTGTATAGCGGAAATGTGATTAAGGAACAGGTTGGGGTGAAGACTGACGCGTTCCTCGCCCAGCATCGGCTCTGGATTGCCCAATACGGGGCGACGCCGAAATGGCCGACACAGATTTGGAAGAATTATTGGCTCTGGCAGTATAGTGATGGGAATATGGGTCCAGAGCCTTCAGGGTGCCCCGGTGTCACGGGGAACGTCGACACCAACTCAGCCCTTGATAAGAATGAGCTCGTCAAGAGTTGGGGTGATGTGAAGGAGCCGGTTGGGGAGGGTGTGGTGGAGATCACCATTAAGGCTCCGCCGGGAGTTGAAGTCGTAGTAAAAAGAGAGGTAGGATAATGACTCCGCAACAACTACAGCTTATGCAACAGCTTCTCATGTTCACTGGGATGATTGTCAGCGGCTTCGGCTGGATGACATCTGACCAGTGGACTGGCATCTCGACTGCGATCTCACAATTCGCTGGTCCGGCTGTCGTGTTGGGCTCGGCAATCTGGACGTTCGTTACTAGCCGCAAGTCGGCTATTATCTCCCAGGTCGCCACGCTGAAAGATTCGAATGGTGTGAATATCGTGAAGAACGTCAATCTTAACCCGAATTCGGTTGAGACGCCGGCGATCTCCGCGGCCACACCGTCGAATGTGTCGGCCCAGACGCCTCCGCCGCCTGTCGGTGGTGTCGGCAGCTTGGGTATGTAAATGTCTGGTTGGGTCCAATTGGCGCTCGCTTTGCTCAAGATGGTCAACGCTATCTTTGATTTCATTGAGTATAAGCGGGCGCACGATGCAGGAAGAGACGAGGAGATCGCACGTGAGAGCGCAATTATCTTGGCCAGGACGGAGTTTGGCAAGAAGGCTCTTCAAGAATTCACTAGTAATCCTGGTTCTGCTGACGACTTCCTGCGCCAGCTTGAGCCCAAGTGACAGTTTCTGTTCGGCGTATCAGCCGCTCGCGGGGCAACGTGGGGTAGGTTCGATTGCGACGACGACAGAGATTAAAAATCGCCTCGCGGCGAATGAGAAGACGTATCTCTGTAACTGTCCAGGAAATGAGGAGCTAAAACTTAAGCTCTGCAAGTGAGGCAACGATGCAATGGGACGCAATGGGGGTTCTAATTAACCTCGCGGCTATAGTATTTGCGGCTGGGGGAATATCATACGCCGTGAATAGCCTGGGGAAGCGGATGGCAGGAGTTGAGGCGGAGATGAAGCAAATGGTCGCTGTGTTAGTTACACAGGGCCGCCACGAGGAACGGATGAATGCGATGGATGAGAGAGTTCTGTCGCAGGGGAAGCGTCTGGACGCTTTTGTGAAGAGCCAGACGGAGGCGCAAGAACGAATGGCTCGGATGGTTGAGAGCACGATCAGTCGGGTCAATCAGATTGCTGATAAGGGGTTTAAACACGATGGAAGTTGAGATCGACAAAATCGCATCGTTCGGTGCGGTAGCGGATATCCCGCCGTATCAGCTTCCGCCTGAAGCCTGGACTCAGGCTATGAATATGCGGGCGAGAGACAATGGGCTCGAAAGCCTCCTTGGCTGGGCCCAGGTCTTTGGCACGCCGACGGTCGCCCCGCACTTCCTTCTTCCGGTTTCGGGGGTTGCGGCGAACTTTTGGATCTATACGAGCCTAACGAAGGCATATGTCTATGACGGCGCGAATCATACCAATATCACGAGGCAGAGCGCGGGGGTTGATGTTAATTATACGGCAGCGGATACTCCCAATTGGAATGGGACTTTCCTTGGCGGCGTGCCTCTGCTTAACGATGGTTCCGATATTCCTCAGTTTTGGGGTACTCAAAGCGTTGGGACTAAGCTCGCAAACCTTACCAATTGGCCTGCACTACTTAGGACGAAGATTCTTCGGTCTTTCGGCCCGTATTTGATGGCTTTTAGTCTGATCGACAACGGCGTCACGATGCCTCACACGTGTCAGTGGAGTCATCCGGCCGATCCGGGGAGCTTGCCGAATTCGTGGGACTATACTGACACGACGAAGGATGCGGGGAGGAGAGATTTTCCCGACGTAGCGAGTGGCGTCTTGCAGGATGCCCTGCCTTTCGGCTCGCAGATGTTTATTTATAAGGAAAGTTCGACATGGAAGGCTCGATTTATCGGTGGAAGGTTTATTTTCGACTTCGGAGAGTCTGCTTGGTTGACCACCTCCGGTATCCTAGCTGCGAGATGTGTCTGTAATACGGGGGATGGGACGAAACAGGTCGTCGTCACCCAAGACGATATCATCTGGCACAATGGAAATACAGTCAACTCCATTCTCGATAAGAGACAGAGGAAGACACTGTTCAGTCAGATCGATACGGCGAACTTTGATCAGAGCTTCCTATTCGATAACCCCGTTACTAAGGAGATTTGGTTTTGCTATCCTGGTCCGGGGTCTAGTGTGCCCGATCGGGCTATGATAATGAACTATTCGCATGGAAATGTGTGGCCGATTACGGAGGCCGATGGCATCACCTTCCGTCATGCGGCGGTGGGTGGGATTGAGAGCCCGAGTGATGAGGATTGGGAGGCGAATGAGGAGCTTTGGGATGACGATACGGGACCTTGGTCCGATCTTCAGCGAAGGAGGCTACTTCTCGCGTCCCCTGCCAATACCAAGATTTACAATATGGACTCAGGAACGACAAGGGACGGCGCCGCCATCAATACCACCCTGCAACGAATTGCTACCTCTATTACGGGTAAAACTCGGGATGGAGACCCCATTGTGGATTTCCAGAGGGAGACACTTTGGAACAGAGTTTGGCCAAAGATTCAAGGCGGACCAGTCAGCGCCCGCTTTGGAATGCAAACAACGGTTGATGGTCCGGTGACTTGGGGGCAGGCGGACATACATGATCCGACGGTCGCGCCGTATTGTGATCCGGAGCCGATGAGCGGTCGGGCGATGGCGATAGAATTCGCTGGAAGTGGTGTTCAGTGGAGAATTGATGGGTATAAGCTCAATGTTGAGCAGTTGGGTGATTATTAATGTCCTATAATCCTCGCGAATTACCAGACGAGGGTGATGTTGTTGAGCTACGTCAGTGGCTTAGGGAAGAATTGCGTATTCTGTCGAAAGATCTTAATGAAACGACGGCAGTTGACTTAAGACCGTCGAGAAACGCGCCTACTCGCCCCCGCGAAGGCATGGTCGTCCATGCAGATGGGACAGCGTGGAATCCGGGCGATGGACCGGGGACGTATAGGTTCCAAAATGGCCTCTGGGTTAAGATTGGAGCTGCTGGGACGAACGAATCGGGCGCTCTTTGGGGCTTCAATAAAAGTCTTGGTATAAGCTCGACGCCAACTACGTTGACGAGAGCGCAATCGGGCTCGAATTGTGTTAGTTTCAATGCGAATAGGACCGTTAATCTACCGACGAATACTGGTAATGGTGGAGTAAACTATTCCTTCTATACTCTCGACGGTGGAAGTGGTGGAAATCTTACTGTCGTTACGCCGGACGGAGCTATTATCTTCCCCGATGGCAGTACGGCGGCGAGCGTTGTGTTGTCTACGAATCAACGAATGGGTCTCATCTCAGATGGGGCGAATTGGATAGTTCAGTGGGCGAATTTCCGCATCGCTACCCCGCAGGGAAATGGAATCATATCCGACCAGACGTCTTTGCGGACTGTTCAGCAGATGTCAATCACGGCGGATGGTTCGGGACTGAAACTGTCTGGTGATGTGGGGAGTCCGGGGAATTCCCAACTATACGGGACGGATGGTTCAGGGACGAAGGGGTGGTTTGCTCAGCCGACTGGCGGAGGAATGACGTTAATCACGTCGGCGAGCTTCCCCGCAGCGGCGACGTGGAATTTTACCGGCCTCGCCGGTTATAAGATGCTTTTGGTGTCTCTACGCGGTATAGGGCAGAGTAGTGGAACTTCTCGTGCTATTCAATGCGCGTTAAGTGGTAATAATGGGGCGTCTTATGGTAGCGTGAAGCAAGCTAACGGTGGTACTGCGTTTGGGACTGCTACTACGGCGGTTGGTATGTTTATGATAACTCGTTGTGATCAGACGAATAATCAATACGTCGGTGTACATTCTATGTTCACTCCGAGTTTGGCTAATCAGATTGATTCTTCGAGCCTTGGTCCTGTCAATGCGTTCCAGCTTACTTGGTCTGGAGCAGCCACAAACTTCACGGCTGGTGATATAGATGTATATGGGCTTAAATGATGGATGGTGAGGCATATCTTCTAACCCCCGATCAGGTCATGTTCTACTGGCCTGCGATCGATAAGGAACTCGAGACCATTCGTCATGTTTGGGACTTATGGTGGACGAAGGATTCGCTGCGGCAGGCGGCTCTGGATGGGTGGATGAATGTGTGGGCAATAGGGGCCAAAGAGTCGATTTCCCTCATCCTCTTCACTCAAATAGTCCATTATCCTGCAAATAAGATGCTAAAGGTTGTGTTGATTGCGGGGAATAATTTAGACCAGTTTTACGATATTACGGAGGCGGCACTGGAGAAGTTCTGCCTGGATAGTGGGTGTGGGTATGTTGAGGCATATGGTCGGGATGGATGGGGTAAGAGGATTCCAGGCATCGTGAAGCACGGGACGATGTTCACGCGCAAAGTCACAACCTTAAAGGTGCAATAATGGGCGGTGGTGGTCAGGCTCCTACGCAATCGACGACCGTAAAGCTGTCTCCGGAGCAGGAGCAGATGTACGGGTTTGCGATGCCGTATTTAAAGGCGTTCGCAGCGCAGACGCCGCAGCGATATCAGGGGTCTACGATTGCGGGGTTCAATCCGAACCAGACATCTGGACAGCAGCAGGTGCTCGACGCGACGGGCAATATGCAGGGCGTCGCAGATGCGGCGGCGGGCGCGAATAAGTTTATGACAAGTGGGAACTTTTGGGACCCACAATACAATACAGCTCTTCAGGGGACTATCGATGCGACAACTCGGCCTATTGTCCAGGCGTATCAGGAGCAAGCGCTCCCCGCGATACGGAACGAGGCAGTTAGTACCGGCAATTTCGGCTCTTCTCGACAAGGAGTTGCAGAAGGGATTGCCACCCGAGGTATGCTTAATGCCGTTGGCGATACAACCGCGAAAACTACCGAGGACCTTTACAAGACCAACATTGACGCCCAGCTCAAGGCGATGGGTCTCGCCCCCACGGTGCAGGGCGCTCTTACGGCTCCGGGACAGGCTACTAGTGCTGTGGGTGACGCCCAACAGTCCATGGATCAAGCGAAGCTCAACGAGCTTGTCCAGAACTTCTTCGCTGATACGGGCGGTCTCGATTACGCGAAGGCGCGTGACATCCTCGGGATGTTAGGAGCCATGCCGGGCTCGACGACGGTCAGCACTGGGTCGGTTCCGCAGCCGAATATGGCGATGTCGACGTTGGGTGGAGCGGCATCGGGGGCAGCTTTGGGCTCGATGGTGATGCCAGGAATCGGGACGGGAATTGGGGCGGGAGCTGGTGCTCTCATGCCTTGGTTGTTTAAGTAGAAAGGGAGAGAGAAGATGTTTCCAGGAATGGACCCGACGACTCTGATGTCGATGTTCTCGATGCTCTTTGGTGGGCCGGGAGGTGCGGGAGGGGGCGGTGCACAGGGCGGTGCAATGCCCCCTACAGCCGGAATACCGAACGTCGCTGGAGCTGGGGCGATGCCGATGTCGACAGGGGCAGCTCCGATGCCGCCCTCGATGGATCCGACGACGGGAATGCCGACGGGCGATCCGGCGATGCCACCGAATGCGCCGCCGATGAGCCAGAGTCCGGGCGTCTCCTATCCACAGTCCCAGGCGATGACGGGGATTGGCGATGCTCTCGAGCCCAAGCCAGCGCCTGTCCCGATGCCAATGGCTCGGCCTCCGGGTCTCGGTCAGGGAACGCCGGGGAACTATGGTGGCAGTCCGGAGACGAATCCGCTTCTTAAGCCGATCGGTAGTCCCGCGACACCGAAGCCGCCGTTGGACATTGCGAAGCTTCTTGGCGGCATTACGAAGCCGGCAGGACCGGATGTCGTTAAGCCGTCGACGCCCGCACAGCCGCAACGAGGCCAAATGGGACAGAGCGAGCTGATGCAGCTCCTTCAGGCCCTGATGCCGGGGGCGGGACGAGGAATGCGAATGCCGACAACGCTTGGTCAGGCGATGGACCTGAAGCCGAGCGCATGGGGAGGTGTGTATGGCTAGTCCGATTGACTACTTCTCCCCCGGTCCCATGACTGGGGTGACGCCGGACCCGCAGGCACAGGGTGCGGTTAGCAGCTTCATGGCTGATCCGAAGATGTTAAGTGCTCTTCTCGCTTTCGGAACCAATGCGATGATTCCGCAGTGGGGAGGCGGAACTGTCCAGTTCGCCAAAGGTGTTGGCGGGGCTGGTGAGGCAATGAACGCGCAGACCGCACAGGAACAGAAGCAACAGGAGATTGATTCGAAGAGCGAGTTGAGGGCGAGTCAGGCCGGGGCGGCCGAGGCTCGAGCCAATACTGCTGCTACGAGGTCGTCGCTCACTGGCGCGATTGAGGAAGGGAAGAGACTACGAGCCGATCAGTCAGCTCGTATCCGACTTTCGGCCATGTATCAGAACTATGTCCGAAATACGAACGCCGCGAATGCCGTTGTTGATAAGCAGAACAACGATGTTCTTAAGCCGCCGGGTTCGCCGATGGCTCCGAAGGCGCCTGTTCTGGATATGGATACGTGGGCTCGGAACAATCCGCTCATCAATCAGCTTGGTCTCTTGCCTCCAGCAGCCGCGCCGGGCGGAGGTGGTGATCAGGGGGACACTGGCGACATATTGCCGGGCGGGGCGGCTCCCGCTGTTGCGGGAACAACTGATGCGCCGCGTGATCCTAAGCTCCGAACGCCCGGAACGGTGTATTCGACGCCAAAAGGTCCGCTTAAATGGACCGGGCAGATGTGGGTAGCTCCATGAGTTTTACGGACGCAGAAGTATTCGGCAATGATGCACAGTCCGCTCCTGTCCCCACTATAGCTCCGGCGACTAGTGGTGTGGGTGGAATGTCTGACGCCGATGTGTTTGGCCCTCAATCTACTTCGCCGCCGGCGAGTGCCTCTGCGTCCACTCCTGCGGGACTGACCGACGATCAGGTATTCAATACGTCTCAGCCGCAAGATCACTATTCTGTCACGAGAGGTATTGTTACGGGAATTGGCCAGCAACAGCCCCAGCTCTATGGCCAGACGTTAGAGGGGCTTTCGCTTCTTGCCCCAGACCATTTCAAAGAACCATTACAGACTGGGGCGAATTATCTTAAAGATGTCAAGACGCCAGAGGATTATCAGCTCATCGCCCCGAAATTACGGGATATAAAGGGGTTCGGCGATGCGGCGACCTGGGCAGGGGAGACGTTTGGCACGGGCGCTGCTTCGACGGCGGCTCCGATTGCCGCGGGAGTTGCCGGCTATGCCGTTGGTGGCCCAATTGGAGCGGGTATTGGTGCATTCGCTGGCAGCGCGGCTCCAAACTACGGTGAAGTCTTCCAAGACCTCAAAGCGGCGGGTGTTGAGCCGACGCGTGCGGCGAAGCTGTCGGCCATGGTCCTTCCAATCATGTCGGGACTTGATATGGCTGGCCTTATACCCGGTGGGAAGTTGCTTGCTACTGGTGGGAAGGAGCTCGTCAAACAAGGTCTTATCAAGAGAATTGCGATTGAAGCTGGTAAGAGTGCGGCTGCGGAAGGCGTTACGGAGGGTGCTCAGGAGGCAGTAAAGGCTGGCCTTATCAATAAGGAAACTGGGGTAAAGGGATTCACGGAGAGTCAAGCGTGGGATATATTGGAGAATGCGCTCGGGGGTGCTCTGGTTGGAGGGCCGTTTGGGGCTGTCGCTGCCGGAGTGAGCAAGGAGGCCCCTTCGTCGACAAAGAAGGAGCCGCCAACCCCCGAGCAAATCATACAAGCGTTCGAGGAGCTAAAGCCAGGGCAGGACTTCAATCCTCAGCAGCTCGGGCTGTTGAGGGAGATAGTTACGAGGCCGGAGAATACTTCTCTGGACACCCCGGCTACTCTGTCGCCGGAGGGTGGGAACTTTACCTCCCAAATCCCGACAACAAGGGCGGCGGCAGCGGTAGAACCGGAGGCTGAAAAGCAGGGTCCGGGGCCTCTTTGGTATTCGAAGGCGGAGCAGGTTGCGCAGCAGTATTTGCCCGAGTCTGCCTCGGCGCAGGACATGCGGGGAATACTTGTCAATCGTGGTGTTAAGCTCGATGAATTAACGTGGACGGGGCTTGATGACTTCTTCTCTGCACATGGAGCGAACATCCAGCCGACCCAACACGATCTCGACGCCCCGAGCCAAGGAGCCCAGGCGGCGTTGGTTCAGTGGAAGCAGGAAAATCCTGGTCAAAAGCCGTCTCAAGACATGCTTCAGGCTGTACAGCAGGAGAGGCAGGAATTACAGAAGGCGAAGGGCGATGCGGCGAGAGCGACGGCTTCGGCGCCGCGAATTACGAAGCAAGATGTCATCAATCACCTCCGCGATAATCAGTATAAGTTGAAGGAGGTCATTCGTGATGATACGTCGAATAAGTTGCTTCCGAGGGAGGAGGAGGCGAGACAGGAAGTCGCAACCCTCTGGCTGCGTAATCAGGAGCTGAATACGCAGCTCGATAATATCCCTATTTCGACGAATTGGGTTACGGTCCGACAGCCTCTACTTGAAGAATGGAATCGAAATCAAGAGAGGTTGAACGGTCTTCGGGCTACGTTGAGGGATGCTATTAGGAAGCCAGTTGTGGAGTACGGTGAATACACCGCTCCTGGCGAGCGGCGCGGCTATGCGACTATCGCCATTCAGGTCCCGTTTAATGAGAGGGCGGTTGATGCGCTCATCAATAATACGGGATATGTGGATGAGGAGGATATTCGGCGGGCGAGAGGCTATACGCCGCCGCATTTTGGCGAGACGACGAGAGTTAATGGTCAAGAACAGAAAGTCTACGAGAATACCATAGCTCACGGCCGCATCACCCTTCGTGAGGATTACTCCGGTCAGCTTGTTGCGCATGTGGAGGAGTTTCAGACCGACTGGCTTCAGGCGGGTAGGAAGTTGGGCTATTTGTCTGAGAAATTGATTAAAGAGACAGATGCTCTGCAGCTTGCTCAAGACGTCGCATTTCTTAACTTCGAAGAGCTTATTGGTATTGGTAAGAGCAGTCTTGATGCGGTGACATTCTATGATCATAGGCTCCGAAATGCGATCGCGGCGAAAGATGCTCAAGTTGTTATTCAGACGTTGGAGAATGTCCGGACGACTTGGGGCGATAAGGCGCACGACGCATTTCTCGAGTATTCAAAAGCTCTCTTCAAAAACGTCCAACACGATAAGATATTGCAGCAGGCAGTAGCTGACGCCCCGTATAAGTTGACGGAAGACTGGACTAGGCTATTACTACGTCGTATCATAAGATGGGCGGCGGATAAGGGGATTCAACGAATTACATGGAGCAATCCCGACCTTGCGTTCCAGTATTCAGCAGGAAATAACGGCACTGCTACGACTGATCCGAATGTCGATCCGGAGAGGGCGAAACAGTATAAGGGAATGCAGAAGTATTATGGTGAGATTGTCCCGAAGGTGGCCCGCGATCTTGCGAGGCAGTATGGCGGCGACTTTGGCGTAACGAATATCCGGGCGAGCCAGTATGGTCCGTGGATTGCGAGGCCCTTCGTTGCGAATGGCGTTGTTACGGGATGGGGGATGGGAAGGTGGGAGGGGAATGAGCTGAACTATGCTCCGACACAGGGATTTAAGAACTTCTTTACTGGTCCAGACCAGAGGAGTGCCCTGCCAAATAGCTTCAAGACCAGTACGGAGGCTATTTCATATATCGATATATTGAAGAAGAGAGGTGTATTGACTGATGCGAATAGTCTAAAGTATTCCAATCAGGTCGGATATATTGAGTTCGATCGGCGGGCGCAGTGGAATTTCCAGAGCCAGGGTATGCCACGGTTTATGGCCGACCCGACGATGGAGCCGGCCGAGGTACAGCCGAAGAGCCCGCAATTCGAGGTCTTCGAAACGACCGATTTACGTAATATTCCGCCTGAAGCTCGCTCTACGTCGCATAGGGCGGCGTTGAAGTTTGGGGATGTTTTGGAACAGTTTGCGAAGAGGTTCAATTTTAAGGGAAAGATCAACTTCGCCATTCATGGGACGCCCGCACAGATGGCGAAGGCGCCGGGCGGCCTCGCATCGCTCGCAACGCATATTTATATTCCCAAAACCCGGACGCATACAATTGAGGTCGATCTTTCGCGATTCGATATGCCGGCGGATATTGCGGGGGCGAGGGCGGCTACGTTCCTCTGGGGCGTCCTGACCCATGAATTCGGACATGCGGTGATGGATGAGCATTTCGACGCTCTTCCCACATCAACCAAACTCGCGATCCGGGGGGCGTATGATAAGTTTTTGTCCGATGCGCAGCAAGTTCGTGGGTTTACGGAGAAGATGGGGCTGAGGATGTCCTCGGTCTATGCTCTGTATACGAAGGAAGGATTTAGACAGAAGGACTGGAATGCGCTCCCACAGGCGGAGCGGGAGTATTGGGTTGGGTTCGACGAATGGTTCGCGGATCAGGTTAGTCGCTGGGCGACAACAGACGAACAGCCTCTGTCGATTGTAGATCGGGCGCTGAAGGGCATTGCGGACATGCTCAAGGCGCTGATGACGTATGCGCAGGCTCTGTTCGGTGGCCTCTCATTCACCGCCAGCGAGCCGATGACAGATTGGCTGAATTCCTTCCTTACCACGCAGGCTGGTTTCGGGCATCCGCAGTATCTCGAGCTAGACAGCAATCTGGTCAAGACGGATCAGAGGGCGGTGGCGGCGGAAGAGCCGGATATGTTTATTCCCGAGCGGAGTCCGGCGGCGGATACGATGAGAGCGGCAGCTGCGATGGGGGCTCCAGGATCGCCGGGTCCCGCCTCGTCCGCCGTCCACGCATCGCGGATTAATCGGTTCTACAAATATATGGCCGGGCTCGAGCAACTCGCTCAGGCCAATCCGTTCTTCGCCCCGCTGATCCGATATGTTGAGCGGATGAAGAGGATGCAACTGGACGAGACGCAAATTCACGACGCCGCGATACGTGTGCGGAAGGATTGGAAGGCACTTGGGACTCAGGGCGAGAATCTCACTGCCTTCATCAATGATTTGGTCAATCTCGACTTCATGACTCCGCAGGAGAAGGCAAGAGGTGTTGTCCGGCATCCGAATCAGATGGAACAGCAGGCGCTGGTCGCGAAGCATCAGTTGAGTAAGGAAGGGCTTGAGGTATTTCGGAAGATTAAGGTCCTGAATGATGAGGTACTTAAGCTCGTAAGTCAGAGCGCGATGCAGACGGCAATGCGGGTGATCACGGACCCCGTGAAGCTCGCGAATAAGATCGACGAGATTAATATTCGAACCCAATCGATGATGTCGAGACCGTTCTTCCCCTTCATGCGGTTCGGGAGGCATTATGTCATACAGAAGGACGCCGCCGGCAATACCGTCCATTTCGAAACTTTCGAACGGGTTGGATTTAAGAGTGCTGAGCGGCAGCAGCAGACGCGTGTGGATGACCTTCGGAAGCAGTTTCCGGGATATCCGGACCCGGACGTGGGGATACTCCCTGAGGCAGCATCGCCGTTCATCGGACTTCCGCCGATGTTGTTGGAAGAAATTCGGGACAAGCTGAATCTCACGCCATCACAGATTGATGCGCTTGAGAATCTTATGTATAATCACTCCACGGCGACGAAGTTCCCGAAGGCCTTCAAACAGAACTATACGAAGGGGTATAGCTTTGACTTCCAGCGATCCTTCGCAAGATACTTCTTCCATCTTGGGAGGTACTATGCACGGTCGAGGCATTCGTGGGAACTTAATGACGACATCCGGGCCGCAAGGTTGGTCGGTGGGAATAACGCTCACAAAATTGCCGACTTTATGTCCGACCACCTTAAAAATACCGTCCTCGAGGCTAAGGGAGATTTCGGAGCAGTTAAGGGGGGTATTTTCCTCTGGGCCATGGGATACGTTCCTGCTGCCGCCACGCAGAATCTCACACAGACGCCGATGATCACGTTCCCCTATCTGGCTGCGAAGTTTGGGGATGTGTCGGCGACGAGAGCGATGGCGAAGGCGATGGGCCAGCTGTCGACGTTCTATAAGCGGGGGACTTATAGCGCGGCGATAAGTAAGGGCGGCGCCTCGTTCGATACTGTGGCGATGAGTTATGGAATTCAGAAAGGCATCATTACTGAGTCGCAGGCGTCGGAGCTGGCTGCGGCCTCACAGGGTATGAATCTGATGAAGGGGCTCGGTGGGAACCGGGCTCAGCAGGGCTGGCAGGCGTTTATGGAGAAGAGCGCCTGGATGTTCGAAATGGCGGAGCAATGGAACCGCCGGATAGCATATAGGGCTGGTCTTAATCTGGCCTTGGATAAGCCGAATGCTCCGATCGTTAAGGAGGCTATCAATGCGAACAGAGGCGAATACGACGAGCTTAAATCGCGCCTCGGAAATGACGCGCAGGCGGCGGCTATTATCACCGCCTCCTATGTCACTAATCAGACGCAGTTTCAATATGCTCGATGGGCGAGACCCCGGTTTATGCGAGGAAGGCTTGCTGGGACGATCTTTGTCTTCAAGCTCTATATGCAATCTACGCTGTTCATGTTGGGGAATAATAAATCGGACGTCCTGCCGCGCTACTTAGTCATGGCTGCCCTCATGGGCGGGATGGCGGGGATACCGGGCTTCGACGATCTTAAAGAAATCCTTAAGATGGTTGGGCATCGGTTCTTCGGCAAAGACTGGAACGTGGATCATGCGGTGAGGGACTTTATTCTTAGTCATTTCGATGGCAAGATTCCGCCAGATATGGTCTTAGGTGGCCTAGCGAGGCAAGGATATGGGATACCCGCTCTACTCGATCTTATGGGCAGTTTCGTCACCGGAACCCCTGGGCGAGGGTTCGATGGTAAGGTGGCAGGGCAAAATGTTCCGTTCCCGGTTCTCGATCGGCACAAAGCCATCACTCTCGGGCCGATCTTGCCTGTTGAGCTCGGCAAGCTCTTCGACACTACAGATGACCCCAACAGGGTCATTGCTGAGCAGAGTCAACGCGCCTCGGGTGCAGTATTTTCCGTGGGGTTCAATATGGTCAAGGCTATCTTGGACAATAAACTCGAAGGGACTGACCCGAAACGATGGGAACGTGCTATTCCTCGACAGTTAGCGGATATGACGAGGACGTGGAGGGCATTCAGCGAGGGACGAGAGAGGAGTAGGGGCGGGCCAGACAGTGCCCCAACTATTGCCTCGTTTAATTGGCGTGACCCCGAACAGGCCGGGGAGTTGCTTGCTATGGCGACGGGGTATCAGGCCCTCCGGGTGCAGTCGAAATGGGACTCCATTATGGCGAAGGCGGAGGTGGAGAAATTCTACGAGATGCAGCAGAAGACCTTATTTGGTCAGCTATTCGAGGCGCGGAAGGGTGGCAATACTGCCGAAATCAATGATGTCCTCGATTCAATTCGGCGTTACAATAGAGAGCTTCCGCAGATTGCTAAGGGCTATACGATTACAGAACAAAATGCTCGATCGTCCATCCAAGGTCGCGAAAGGGAGCTGATAGCTCGAGAGCGGGGGGTGCCGACTCAAAGGCGCAATGTGCCCATAAGCCGTGAGATCGATCGGCTATTTCCTGAGTCAACCGTTGACGTTCGGCGAGTAAGATAGCTCGGTGAGTATAGCGCCACTGGCTGCCATAGTTCTTTGGCATCCAGACGTAGGGTTTCTGTCTGATGAAGGGGGGATATTTCTTCCCAGGAAAAGACGATAGGCAGTCGCCGCGAAAACTCCAACAGGCGACGTGGTGTGGGTGGGCGACGCCTAGGGAATTCCACCGTTCATCGAGGCGGGCTTTTGTTTCTTGGGCGAGAGCCCGCGTTGCCCTTGATGATCGACGACTTCGAGCAGATCGCCTTCGAGTGCGGATTTCAGACCTGCGTTGAAGTCCTTCTGAGCCATGATGTTGTGGCATAGGCGGTATAGGTCCCGTGGAGTTATGAAGCCGTAGGCTCGGACAAACTGAACCAGCTCGGCTATGTGCTTCGCCTCATCGATCAGGCCGACACTTTCGAAGACCTTAATCATACTTGTCTCGGTCGTGGATAGGAGCGTATCCGCCTCTTCAAGATCGCTCTGTGTAATCTCAAGAGTATCGCGCTGGCTCGCCGCAAGTACCATAGCGAGCTTGTGCATATGGGTTTGCTTCCGGGCAAGATAACCACTGTACCTGCTGGAAGCGACATGGACACCTCTTCCTGCATGATGGCGACGGTACCAGTCTTCTCCCCATGTATACGCGTCTGCTGTGAGTTCGTAAGAACCTCCAAGTTTTCCGATTTGCTGAAGGTCCTCCACCAACTGTGTGGCTTTACGTGCATGATCTGGAACACGTGTGAGTCTTGAAGGATATGCCGTAAGTTGTCTCTTCTGATCGGCATAGACAAAGATAGTCCGCGATCCGAGTCCTTCACTGAGAAGATTAGGGGGGAAGTTGGTTTGCATCCACTCGGGAGTGGTGGCTCCGATGATGTTGAGCCAGGGGTTGTCGATTTTAATGTCTCCGCTGTCCTTCGTTCCATGGTCGAACGGACGATCCTTACCGTCCCATACGTCAGTAAGAAAGCTAACGAGGCCAGAGTCGTCAGGACGTAGAAATGTGCCGAGTTCTGAGATGGAACAAGTAAGAGGAGACATAAATACACGCTTAAGGGTACCGCTAGAATCAGGATATTCTTCATATGCTCCTGCTTTCTCGAACCTCTTGCCTAGCCCATGCCAGGTCATCGAGTCGGGTCCGAATTCGACGAGTTCCTGGTTCTTTACATTCTTACATCGGCGGATCAGGTCGTAGCCGAGGCCGAGACTGGTCGACTTCGACGCTATCCCGGCCGGGGCGACGAGAATGATGTAGAAGTTCGGCGTCCACTTAAATATCAGCTCGTCCCTATATACCCGCTTCTTAAGAACCGCGGCCACGCAAGAGACAGCCGTCCAGAAATGGAAGGAGAGCGGCGACTCACTTGCCGCCGTGTAGTCACAGTACGCTTTCAGCCAGTGGGGATGGTGACGAGGCATGGTGTGCTCAGGTTAAGGGGGCAGTTCACAGGCCAGTGAAAGGACCCCTAGGCACACTTCTGCATATCCCCCCAGCTCTTCTCACTCGACTTCAAATCCCATGGGATATAGAGCGGATCGTCGTATGGCGTTTTAACGAGGAGGGCCTTGCGGATGTTGTCGTTGGCGGGGATGAGTTCTTTCTTCCACTGCCAACACATCGAGTCGTGGTTCTGCAGCAGTGGCTCGACTTCAGGATACAGCTCCTCAAGCTGGAAGAAGCCGAAGAAGCTATTAAAAGCTACCGTCGATTGGGGTATCCAAGCTAGGGCTTCGGTGAAATTGTTGTCGGGGCGATCGAAGAAGATCCTCTTGTAGCCGAACGCGTTCTGGACCGTATTGTTCTTTTGAAGCCAGCGCTCAATCTTGGAATGGAAATTCTTCTTGATGCCTGGGTGAAGAGAGAACCAGCGATTGTGAAAACGCTCAGCTTCATGCACTGTCCACCCGCGCTGGATGGCAGTGGTTCGAGGCGTACAACCATAGTTACACCCGTGGACTGTATGCTTGCATTCCTGCCTCTTTGCATCTCTCGCGTGAGAGTTTGTAGGAAGGCACGTGAACTCTTTTCCCCACATATCTTCAGCGTTTTTGACATGAATGTCGATGCCGGCTCGGAAAGCGGCTTTAAGGTCTTCATCTTCTGCCTCCCATGCGACGACTTGTGCGTCGGCGCCTTTTAGGTCGCCCTCGAACCAGACGTATCCCGGATCGGGGATGAGAATTTTACGTACATTTGGCAGACGCTCCTCTTGACTCAACCATGCGGTTGTTGGCATTGTTCTTATCCCCTGTTATTAGTGACGCCGACTACGTCTCCATGCTGGACCCACTGGTTTTCGAGGCCCCCGTTGAAGAGCCAAATGGGTTGATTATGGTGATAGGGTAGGTTCACGACAAAGAGGCATCTTTTGACCAGGTCGTAGCTTGAACAGACATCCACTCCCGTCCAAGCCTCGACCATGATCATGCCAACGGAACGGGGCGGAATGAGCTTCTTGCTCGGCCTCCCGTTCTCGTCGAGAATGTGAGCGAGGATATTCCTCATCTTTTGTTCCAGGGCTTGAAGCCCTTTAGTTCGTCGAGTGTGGGCCATTTACCTGTGAAGCAAATGGCTCGGTCGTCGAGAGTGACGAAGGCGGCGGGCTTCTGTGTTGGCCACGCCGCTGGGTCGTTGCAGATTCGGTTGATGACGGCGTTGGCCCTGTATTCGGGCTCGGCGTTACCGAGTATCTTCTTCGCCCAATACCCGATGTAGTCTGACATGGCCTTGATCCCGCCGTCTTCCTTGCTACGAGAGGAGAAGATTTGCAGGTTGAACTCTCTCGACATCTGCCATAACCACTCCATCGCTCCGTCGACCGGCGGATCGGGGATGAAGGTTGCACTGACCCAGCCGCTCGTATAGCTGTTTAGCACGCCGTCGAAATCGACGACGAGAATCTTCTTATGTCCTCTGTCTTGATCAGTCATCGCTTGTCCTTCCACAATAACTACATCGCCAGAACGGGGCCTGTGTATTGCAGTCCTCGTGACACGATGGATGGGTTAGCATGGACTCGCTCATGCAGTCGGGATAGGTGCAGGTCGTCTCGTATACGCGTCCTCCACATCCTCCCCACCAGCAGGTGAATATTCGTCTAAGCCAGATCATGCTCGCCCCTTTGTCTTTGCGAAGCGGAGTTTAAGCCGCTCGCGAAATCGTCCGAGTTCGTTGTGTATTTGCTCCATCTTCTTCATGTCATCGGCTGTCTCCTCCACCCCAGGATCGAGGGTGTTCATGATGGAGGAGTAAAGGTGATCGGCGCCGGCGAAGAATGCCATCTTCGTCTCGTCGATTTGCTCCTGTGACGCACCCTTTGAGAGAGACAGAGCGTAGCCAGCCCAGCCTGCCTCGATGAGAAGGCCGGTCTTTGCTGCCTCGGCTGTTAGGAGGCTGGCGACGGCTTCAACGTATTTTTCCTTCATTGGTCTTCCTCTCCTCTTGTGAGGTTCTGAAAATTCGTCCCACGACCGAAGGCATTTTCCGAACTAGATAGCCTGTGTGTCTCTGTGCCTGCCGGATTAAAGGAGCACTGGATACGGCCACTAGACTCCAATGGTGTTGCGACGACCTGACACGTATTCTCAACTGACCCGGCGTAATCGAGACGATTGAAGAGACCTGTAAATTCCGGGTACCACCTCTTAAGCTGCATGAGGGCTTGTTTACCGGATGTTGGCTTACCCGTCTTCGAGTGTCGGACGATCCGCATATTAAAGATGTCGTAGAATAGCTTCTTAGTCTGTTTGTCGGATTTGTACCAGCGGGTTTTATGGCCCGGCTCGACCATGTCTTGGGGCACGATCTGCTCCAGTTCAGTATAGAACTCGAGCAAGACCTCGTTAAGATCAGTTTTGAGTTTATTACGTAAGGTCTTGTCAACATTGATCCCTCGGTTCATCATACGGAGGCAGAGATCGTTGATGCGCATTTTGAAGTCGTATTGCGGCTGCTGGTTCATTTGCTGGACGAGCATACGCAAGGTCCCCGCGCATTCATACGTCCACATACAATCGAGATTATTGTATTCGCATAGTTGGCGAATGTTGCCTGCCGTATTCCAGTCTTTCGCATCCTCCTTCCAATACCAATAGTAGTCGCAGTAGAGGGAGGCGAGGTATTCGAGTGCCTTCGGTGTGCCGGGGAAGAGAGTGTTCTGGGCGATCATGGTATCGAAGTCGACAGTCGGCGTTACGCCCATTTCGTATTGGAAGAATTGTGTGTCGTAGATGAAGTTCTGTCCCTCGATCAGTATCGCCGGGTGAAGAAGAATTCGTCGAATAAGTCCAATAATGATGGCCTCATGGGCCACGGACCAATAAGGTTCAAAAGCTCCATCGGCTGTGTCACATTTGATGAACGGAATGGCAATCGCTTGTCTCGCTCCACAACTAAATCCCACGACGGAGATAAAGCGGCGGCGCAGAGTTTCGATATCGCAGGCCAGTCGCAGGGTGCCATTGAGTCGGAGAAGGTCGTCAGCGGATGCCAGCCACAGACGGAGCTGGTCCACGACGTCGGAAAAGGAGGGAGTATGGATGGCTTGGACCCCGATTGGCCTCCAGTCATGCTTTCTTGCCATCGGAACGCGAGCTTTAAGATCGTGTACCGTGACTGGTCGCTGGTACCACGCACGTTGGATCGCCGCGGGGTGGATAATGGGGAGTAGAGGTATATTGGTCGGTACATGGGGGTCATAGTATCCTGGTTCGTATAGTTCGCGTTTGAACTCACAATACCACATTGAGCCGCGGTGGCTCGTTATTCCGGTTGGGACATGCCTTTGATCGTCCACAGGGATCGCTCGGTTATTCGATGTGCGGAGAACCTCCACGCCACTCTTAGATGAAAGAGCCCAGAATGGCCAGTTGCCCGCCGCAATGACCACGTCACGAGGGTGAGATGTAATCTGAGAGTAAAGACGGCTAATCTCGTCGCAAGTCGAAGGAGAAGGCGCAAGGCGGTCAATTGTACGGGGTTTAGTGGCTTTAGGTTCGAAGAACCTCCAAGTCTCGTTGGCATGTGGCTTCTCCGCTACCATATTGGTGAACAATACGTCGGATTGATCGATCCGGGCGTCGGCAAGCATCCGGTTCAGTTCAGTACCAGACGTACCAACCATGGCTGTCTGTGCACTGGCTTCTTCAGCCCCCCAAGACTCTCCTACGATCACGACCTTCGCGTCTCGGGGACCGCGGGTGCCGTAGAAGAGATCATGTCTCATTCTTCACCGGCGCCTTGCTGATGTTTGTCAGAGCTGTGTTGTAGTAGTCTGTGTCTCGCTCGATTCCAAGCCCTCTTCGACCGCTTTCTTTGCAAGCGACAAGAGCAGAGCCAGAACCACAACAAGGATCGAGAACAAGATCGCCAGGCAACGTGGTACAAGCGATGAGCTGCTTAAGTAGCTCAACGGGTTTCTCTGCGGCATGTAGTCGCTCGTTGCGTGGAACGCGCTTAACGTCGAAGACGTCGATCGGCGACGAGACCATACCTCTTTGTCCTTTGGTCGCATAGAAGATAAACTCCGTTGTTATGCGGGGACCAGAGCCGCCCCACGGCGCCATTCCCTCGCTCTCACTCTTCCGCCAGATTAAAGGACGCTTAAATGGCACCCACGCCATGTTGCTGGCTACGTCCTTCAGCCAGTCGAACAGTTCTATGTCGCAGAAGATGAAAATATTTGCCCTTGGCTTGCATATACGAAATCCCTCGGTGAGAATTGTCTGAGCCAATAACTGCGCGTTCTCCATAGTATCCTCGTAGTTGTGGTGGTGTACAGTTCGGGCCCTGAAGCCTGCGCCACCTGCCCCAATCCCATAAGGTGGGTCAGCGATGATGAGGTCAGCAATTGACGTCTCAAGACCGGGCATGACGACGGTAAGATCGCCGTTTCGTATCTCCAGAGGCGTGCCATTTGGGTCCCGCAGGTTGATGAGGTTGCGTTTGACGAGGGCGGCGATTGCCTTCTCTTCTTGCTTCTTGTATATGAGTTGGAGGGCTTCGTTCTGCGTCCGGGCCTGTTTGATGGTCGGGTCGTTGAGGTGCTCGGCGACGATAACTGCCTCGCTGATAGTCCTCAGGGCGGCACGGGGATGTGTGATGCCGATCTTGTCCATTACCTCCTTCCCCGTATCCATGAAGGTTTGAGAGGGATTCTCTCTCCGCCGCATTATGTGCAGCTTAGACAGGGCCTCGCACTTGTCCTGCCAGGGCAGGTCGTCGCGGCGCAGATTCTCGTCCAGCTCGGCCTCGAAGCGGCCCATTTCATTGAGATAGTTGATCGGGTTGATGGGGATGGAGCCGGGAGGTACGTCCTCGCTGGCATGTTTGAAGACGAGGTTCTTCTTCGCAATGTTCTGTATGGCACGGAGGCGTGTCTCGCCGACCATAAGAACCCACTTGGCCACGTCTATATCCCACCAACAGGCGGGAGGATGGAGTAGCCCTACGGACAAGATTGAAGATTCGAGTTCATTGAGTTTCGTCGGATCGATTTCCTTCCGCTGACGATCGCGGACTTCAATGTCTTTAAGGGCTACGAAGTGCATTAGAAGAACCTCTGGATCTGGGCCTCGAGACGGGAGATGTTGTCTTCGAGATAAGCCATGTGCTCTTGCAAGGTGCAAGGTGGATGGTCGATCTTCACCTGGGCTGGCGGTCGATCGGAAGTCGCTTCGCCCATGGTTGTGTTGGCGAGTTGCTCGACGCGGGCGGTTAGGTGGACGATTGCGCTGCAAGCGCCTCCGAGTTTGGAGATAAGGCTGTCGAGAGAAGAACCAGGACGGGGATCGACTGGCGAGCCGGCGCCGCTTATACGATTATTATATGCTTCAGCCATGTGGTGCTCCTGTGAGAGGAAGATTGAGGGACGCCGTAACGCGGGCATCGGATGGCTACAGCGTCCCCCGTGCGGCTCAAGGATGAGGGACCATACCCTGAGCTACCTTGAGATACAGTGTCTTACTTAATCGGGACGACCCTGTTCACCTCCGCAACCTTGATCATCGAGCCGTCCTTCCGCTTGATGTCCTTGTGAACAACGCGGACCATGCAGGGACCCTGGCCGCGGAGCTTCGAGATACCCCACGGAAGCATGTCCTTCTGACCCACAGCGGTACGGATGCGGCCGAGATTGACGTTCTTGTTGATGCCAAGGTCAAGCTTGCCGTTGTCGTCGAAGTCGAGGATGATCGGCTGGAAGACGATGACCTTGTCCCGGTTGAGGACCTGCTTGGCGCGGTCGTCGTTGATGACCCAGGGGCAATTGAAGGTCGTCATTTCGCCCGGAAGACCTTCGCTTGGACCCTGCTTGTAGACGAACTCATTCGTTCGGAAGATCTTCGAGTCAAAGTCGTCGATCCGTGCCTCGAATTCGCCCTCCGGACACAGGATGTAGTCGTCAGAGATCGGGGCGTCGATCGTCTGCTGCATGAAGTCGTCGGGGTCGAACTTACTCATGGCTTAGTTGCTCCTACGCTTGACGCCGGTTTCATTGGAGCCGTCGGCAGCGATGGCGTCGGTGGTGCTGCTTGGCTCGGGTAGACTGGAGGATTGCTTGCGTTCGAGGCGTTGATCATGGCCTTACGGCGCTGATATGCCTCGACGATTGGTTTGAAATCGGGGGCGAGAGTGGCGCCGATGGGAAGGGCGCGGTTCTTAAGATCGGCAGTGGAGTCGATGGTCGACCAGGTGAAGACGGCTTGACTGTTCGAGGCGATTTGCCTCTTGCAAAGGATCACTTCGCTGAAGAACGTCGGGACCTTCGGCGCCAGCTTCGCACCTATCGTCGACACCATGACCCGCTTGATGCCGCTCATTTCGTCCATCTCTTTCTCGACATGGGCGATGAGATTGAAGTAGCATCGACGGTCGGTGTTGATTTTGAGAAGCATTTGGGAAATAAAGCTCTGTGCGATCCCCCACTCGCCCGGATTGGCGGTCGGCTTGAAGCCCACTGTGCAGCCCCAGGCGATGTGGGACCAGCCGGTCAGCGAGTCGATATTTAAGGATCGGGTGTCGTCCCAGGTGGTGAAGGAGCCATAAAGTCGGCCAGTCCGCTCGCATGGGAAATCTTTCAGCGCATTCAAAAACCGCATGGCCGGGGCACGGAAGTCCTTCTTCCCCATATCCCGCTGATCGGCAAGTTGCTTTTGATCCATGGTCGAGATACTGGTGATCATGGCTTCGAGGCCGTCGAAGCCGGCGGAGGCGGGGAGACAGGTGGTCCAATGCAGCTTGTCGATTGGAAGTTTTAAGTCAAAGCAGCGATCGAGGAGGGAGGCGACACCGTCGGGCTCGGTGACAATGACGAAGACTTCGAGTCCCATTGCGAGCTGGGTTACGAGGGCCGCCGTCTTACCCGAGCCACTAGGGCCGGCGAGGAGGCCAGCAGGAGGCTGTAGTTGATCCGTCATATGTCGAGTCCTGTCATTAGGTCGTCGGTTGTTGTTGATATTCGTGATGGCTTAGACGGAGGCTTGGGCGCGGCTGGCTTCGGAGGATGTTCTTTAGTAAAACGATCTGAGCAAGCTTGGCGAGTGTGGAGTTGGATATGAAATACCTCTGCGTCGAGGAGTTCGAGATAGCTTTTGAACTCATGGCAATCGAGACAGAGACAGGGCGGACTCGAGACGAGTGTCTTAAGTCGATGGAGCTGGATTACGGGGTTCCGCTTTGCTGCATCGTCCAGCCGGGCGGATAGGTCGTAGAGGGTGGTCAATTGACGCCTCCGCTCTCGTTGTCGGTGTAGGAGTGGCCGGCTTCGGCCATTTGCATCGCGATGACGCGGCGCCGGGCCTCAACGAAGGCGGGGACCACGTTTGCCGCCATCTCCACTTCCCGGGAATAGACCAGTGTCTTCCCCTCCCAGCATTCCTCTCTCACGTATCCCAAATTCGCGACTCTTGACGTTCCCCATGAATAGCTTCGTTTCTGTGTCATAGGCTAGGTCCTTTGCGCAGAGCATATCCCATTGCTTGCACTGCATGTTCCACATGAAGCGGATGTAGACGAGGATCATGATCAGGACGAAGAGGATCGACCCGAGCATGATTATGATACTTAGCCATTCTGGCCTGGTCATTTATATCCCCCATTTATGGTCAGAGAATGCAGTCCGGGCAAGAGTGGACCCATTCAGTTTTCTTCCCCGAACCGATCCGCTTCGACTCCCAGCCAGCCCTCTTCGCTGACATCCAAGTATAGGCGAAGTCCTTACTGTCCTCTGTATGTCGGGCTTGGCAGTGGACGTCGTCACAGAGGAATACGACGTTACCGCCCTCTCTTTCGATGGTCATTCTTTTCCCTCGAATAGGCTAGGATAGCGGGCCATGATGGCTCGGGCATGGGTACAGAAGAGGCGGGCGGATGTTTGTATGACGACGACTTCCCCGTTAGGGAGATCGGCTTTGATGGCGACGGAGGGAAGGCCGCTACTCATCCCCTGATCGAGAACGAGGATATCTGCCTGGTCGACGTTTATCACGTCCTCCGGCTCGAGGTCTGGATAGGGACGTGGGTCGGTGACAGAGAGAAATCGCAGTGTCGATATAACTGCCATTAGAACTTATCCTTACTCTGCGACGGACCGACTGGGTTCTTCGCAAGGGGGTTCCAGGTGCGGATTTCGAACTCCTGAAGCCACGTATCCGGATGGTCGGATTGGCAGGAGTTCATGAAGATGCAATTCCCATATTGCGTGCAGGTGTCGCCGAAGTTCCAGTCCCAATACTCCTCGTCCCAGGAGCGTCTTATTCTCCACATATCCCGACGGAGTTGCTCATGCCACCGAGACAGGAGACCTGTGCTGTAGGTCTTGACAGCTTCAGCTTGCCCGATCTTCGTTTTAAGGATGGAGGTTCCCCGTACCATAAGGCTATCGACGTCGAGGCCACACTGCTGGCAGGCCCATACGTATCCCAGGAACTGATTACGTAGATTCCATTGCTCTGCCCAATTCCCATCAGCTGTTCGACCACTGGTCTTCTCGTCCACGGGAATAGGACGGCCATTCATAGCTCCTAACATGTCGAACCTTCCTGTATAGAGGAAGGGTGAGCCATTCGGATGAGAAGGGAAGCAACCAGCAGTGGGGTCTTCGCCTCTCTTCCACATTGTTGAGTGAATTTCTATAGTCGGTTCGAGCGGAATGGCGAAGGTGTATTCGAGCGTGGGCTCACCATTAGCGGCCATGTATGGTTGGACATGGTCCGTTAGTGGACTGTTAACTCGAAAATAGTCCTCTACCGCTTCCCACGTGCGGTCAAAGGTCTTCGCCGTATTCTTCTCGGGCGGGATCTCAAAGTCACCCCATGACATAGCGTAGGCGGCGTGGGCGAGGAGAAGAGCGTCAGCATAAGACTTCTTGTCTCGATGGATAGCTCGGCGAACGACTTCAACTGCTGTTGCAAAGCAGGCGCCGGCGTGAAGGTCAACCGAGAGTCCTGGGGGACGGCGGCCAAGGATGAACTCCTTATAGAACTTCTGCCCACATCCACGGAAGCATGTGAGCATGGTTGAATCGATATAGCCGGGGAGTTCAATTATGGTTTCCGGAGACAGGTCGTCCATTGGATAGTTCCTTCTCGAGCGTCGAGATGCGGCGGGAGAGTGATGGTTCGGAGAGCCAGATGTGTGAGCAGGCCAGACCGGCGGTGCCGTATTGGCGGTCCATGTCGCCGAGATGAAGACAGAGGACATTCTCTGCATTGTAATGGGTGATGAAGAGACTGATGTCTCGTTCGTCTAGGGCGTCGGTGAAGATGACGCGCTTGAAGTTGTCGAGGATGTCGTGTTGGACGATATATCGATAGGCCAGCATACCGAGGGAGTTCGGGCCGAAGGCGAGGCGGAGACCAGTCGTCATGGTGATGATGAATTGATTGATGTCGACGTTGCCGAGGGAAGGGAAGTCGTGGTTTAGTGCCTCGCGGGTTGGATGACCTAGGACGCCGTGGGAGAGGTTTGCGAGCGGGTCCAGCATGGCGGGACAGGTGTCGGGAAATAGCTCCGACAGCATGTTGTGGATGGGGTAGGTGAAGTCCATGCGGATCAGATTGTCGTCGCGAGAGACAAGCTCGGTCATGAGTTCGACCTGCCCCTGGCCGAGGGAGCCGCAGAGGAAGGTGAACTGGGGGAGAGGGAGAGCGGGAAGGGGGGAGTCGTTCATAGTAGGGCTCCTTTGCAGGCCGTCCCCGACATCACAGCAAGTGTGATGAAGAAGGTTATGATGACGAGAGCAGTAGGCCAGTTCATCCCCTCCACCCACCGACGCAGTCCCAGATGGAGCCATCGTCGAACTTGATCGCGTGGACGGCGGTGTAGCCGCCCTTGTCGGCATGATTGGGGTCCAATCGGGCGGAGTTTGCGGCCCAGACGATCCACTGACCGCCTTCCTTGAGTAGGACTTCGGTCACCGCCGGCTTGTTGTTTTCGACCTCGGCCTTTCTCCTCGCCTTGCGATCCGCGAGTTCGGCTTCGATCTCCTGATCGGTTAGTTCACTTACGTGTCTTTCGACCATCCCTGGTCTCCCTTGTTGTGGCTTCACGGCTACGCTCCCAGCGCCGATCCGCCCCTTCTGCTCCGCTGGGCTAGATGTCGATCATTAGATCGTCGGTTGTGCTAACGCCCTTCTTCGCACGGACCTTGGGTTTGGCGGGCGGGCCAGAGGTTCGGCGGCGGAGGGTTGAGGTCAGTGCGGCGAGTTCGTGGAGGAGCGAAGTTGGGACCGATGGGTCGTCCCAGCCTTTGTAGTTCTTCTTGAGATCTTCCACGATATCGCGGCGACGTTGCTCGAGTTCCTGCGGCGTCTTGCCGGCGAGGTTCAAGACGTCGAGAGTTGCTTCAGCCATTAGGCCGCGCTCCTTAAATCTTCGAGGGATGGGAGAGGTGGAAGAACGGAACCGCTTTCCTTTGCGATCCAATACTCCAACAGGCCCTCAATGAGGCGGGCGCGAGAGGCGTAGATGGGTTTGTTGTGGAGAGGGGAGAGGAGCATGTGCTCAACTCGTCCGGCCAGAGCGGCGGGGAGCGTCACCTTCCACTTGATAATTAAGTCGCCTTCGTGCTTACGAGACATTAGAGAGACCTCTGTGGGAGGGGGCCGATCACCCTATTGTGCATTG